>Ga0207706_10000263_pt1 | contig 57106 bp, 53 predicted proteins | sample KBSC53metaG_FD_184318 | JGI IMG/M metagenome (GOLD analysis project Ga0207706, IMG submission 184318) | Corn rhizosphere microbial communities from Kellogg Biological Station, Michigan, USA - KBS C5-3 metaG (SPAdes) (version 2) | ecosystem: Host-associated > Plants > Roots > Rhizosphere > Soil ... | reverse complement strand
AGCGAACGGCGCCTGTGCAGCTCAGCCCACCCTTCCTCCGGAAAGAAATGCGCCATCCACGGCATCATGCCGAGCCCAAGGTCCTGGGTGATGACGAGCTCGCGCGCCGTCTTGTCGATGATTTCTTTCATCTCGGTGATCTCCTTAGCCAACGCTTATTCATCGAGGAGCCGATAGGAGACGTAGCCGTCGAACGCATCAAGGGCGCCGAAGCCGTAGCCGCGATAAGGTCCGCTCAGATCGTCCTTCATTTTCCAGATAACACCGCGGCCCGGCACGACGAAACGCCGGTGGATGGCACGCGCGAGCGCAATTCCCTTGTTGCGATAGGCTGGCTCGTAGCGCCCCAACACACCGAGAGCATAAAGCCACATGGCGAGATAGTGGAAATACTGCCCATCGCGGTCGGGCTCTTCCCCGATACGAATGCCGCGCTTTCGCCCAAGCACGCGGTCGACCTCAGCCACGAGTTCCATTGCCCCGTCCAGATAGGGCTCCTCATTAAGTGCCCCATAGAGCGAGACAAGAAGAACGAGGCCGAAAGCATCGGTCCAGAGATAGCGCAGCCCATTAGGCCAAATCCGCTGCGAGCGCATCCACGCAAGCTTGCGCAGGACATAATCAATGTTCTTTAGCCCAGCCATGCCGGCATCGATCTTCGGCAGGTTGTCGATCAACAGGGCCGCAAGCGCCACGCCCATCCAAGTTCTTCTTTTTATCGCGGTTGCGGCTTATGATCGGAAATCTGCGGGAGGCGGATATATGCGACTTTTGCTTGGCCTAATCTTGGGGGCACTCTTCACCGTCGGGGGCGCCTACATTCTCGACTCACGGGCGGACGGCGTCGAGCACCGCCGCATGGTTAATTGGGACGTGGTTGGCCAGAGGGTGGACGAGCTTACCGCGAACCTCCAGGTCCTGTGGCACGACTTCACGCGCCAGATTACCGGACCACCGTAAGCCCCACTTAAGACTAAGAATTCTTCGCCTGTTGGTCTGTCCTATACTTTTCAGCCCGGCAGAAGGTCCGCACGTTCACTCGGCGCTGAGGTCGGCGCTGCGGGAGGTTTTTCCGCCGGCGACGTCGAGGGCTTTTCTTTTGCCCCTTTGGGATGGGTGCTCGTTTTCTCGGCGGACGCGGCCCCGACCATGTTCATGCCGGTGAGGAACGCGGCGCCGCTGCCGATCACCGAAGCCAGTGCAAGGATCAAGAGGATACGCCTCAGAGCCGGCCGCTCGCGCGCATCAAGACTAAGGGTCCGGTTGATATAGGCGATGAAGGCGCTGAAGAGCGCCGCCATTGCGCCCCCGCTGAAGAACATCAGCGCCGCCGAGATCTTCGAGTCGACACTACCCTCTGGCGCCCTTCCGAGAATCGCAAGCAGGACCAAAGCGGCAGCCCCGTTGAGCAGGACGAGGGAGGAAAGCGCGCGGCTGGCAAACCGGTTGCGCTCGCGCTCGATGAAAACGCGGTCGAGGCGCGGATCAGGCTGGTTGGCAGCGTCGAGCGGCATGGTGCCCATCATCATCCCCGTTTGGGCCGCATTGTGACGAGTGACGGAAGCGACCGGAGGTCAGAGGCATTTGGCGGAGACGGAGGGATTCGAACCCTCGATACGGCTTTTGACCGTATAACGGTTTAGCAAACCGCCGCCTTCAGCCTCTCGGCCACGTCTCCGTCACAGCAGGCTAGCGCTTACCATATTCGGGCGCGCCTAATAAACCGGCTTCTTGCCCGGCTTTATGCCGCCTGTATGTCGGGTGCCAAACAGGCTTAGAAAAGTCCGTAAAGCCCCTGCAGCAAGGCCTTTCAAACGACTCGGCTCGGCTCTCCGAATAGCAAATCGAACGCGTGGCGCTTCCTCAGAAATGGCTCCAGAGCGCCCAGAAGGCCTCAATCTCGTCTTCGAGGTAGCCTTAGATGTGCTAACCTAGTTGGCAAAACAGGGGGGTTTGCGCGTGACTGGTGGGCACGCTTGCTCAATACGCCTTTGGCCTGTCGCTGTTGCCGCGTGCTTCACGGTTTGCGCGGCGCCGCCCGCTTTGGCCGAAGACGCACGCTACTGCGTCACGTGTAAGAATCCCGACCAGACTTATGTCTGCCACGTCACGGGCGAGGACGCGAAGCCAAGCGATGCCCTCAAGCTCTATTGCGTGATCCGCACCGCCAAGGAAAGCAACCATGCCTCCTGCTCGGCCGAGCGGAGCGATGCAGGCTGTCGCGGCATCGAGAAGGTTTACAGCTATGACGGGCCCGCGATCCCCGAGGGCTTGGCATCCGATCCGCGCGTGCAGACTTTCACCGAAAAGGTAGATCGCGAGAGGCGCGAGTTCGAAAAGCCTAATGGTCAGGCGCCGCAGACTTTGGTCGAGCTGACGGGCCGCGCCGCGAGCGCCACGCGTCAGGGCTGGCGCAATGCGCGGGAACGCTTTGGCGGCTCGCACGACGAGCAACAGCCCCTCCCCGTTCAGCCTCAGGCAACTGGTAGCAGCGAGGCCGCGGCAGCTGCTCAGAGTCCGGAGGCACCGCACGCGAGCAAAGCCCGGCGCGCAAGCTCGGCGATGGGCAGCTTCGCTCGCAAGAGCTATCGCTGCCTGCGCTCGCTGTTCCGGCATTGCAGCGAAGACACCGCGAGCGGCCAACCGATTCAGCGGTAGCTGTTAACCCCTGCCCTAATTGATCTGGATCCACTCGCGGGCGAGCTTCTGCGCCTCGGCGATCTGCTCCGGCGACATCTCGCGGGCAAGCTCGATGCGATGGGCCAAGGCCGCCGGGTTTCCCCGCGACGCCGCGAGATTGAACCATTTGTGGGCGACGACCAGGTCGGCCGCCACGTCACGCCCCGTCGCATAAAGCATTCCGAGCTCGAAAAGGGCGTCCGGCCCGCCGTTGAGCGACGCGAGCCCGACCTTTTCCATCGAAATGTCCATCCGTGCCATCTCTCATCCCCTCTTTATCGTCCGGCCCAAGTCGGTGTTTGACCCCTGACGCGGGAATGATGGGAGAGCACTTTCAACAAGCTCTGAATCTTCGTGATTAATGCAAAATGATTGAATCGATAATGCGCAGTAATCTTGGTTTAGATTTCACGCGAATTCGCGGGAAAATTGGTTAAGCCGCAGGCACGATAATAATTCCTTGACCGTCCTGGCTCATGTGCCGCTAACCAAAAATCGGTTTCGCGATAGCTTACGCGGTTTCAGCAGCAATTGCTCTGTTCTAGCCGCCGGGACTCGCCAGCTGGACCATCCAGGGCCAGTTACGCGGCTTGTTGCTGGTTGGATAAGGCTGCCACGGCACCTCGATCCGCTCGGCTGCGCTCTTTGGGCTGGCTTTTAGCCGCTCAAGCTCACCTTGGGCTATTTTCGGCATGGTCTTGCCCTGCTCCGGTCGCCAGATCACGGCAGCCGCAGAGCTCGAGTCAGCCGCTCGCATCGGCGGTCCATAGTTTGGCCGGTCAAAGCAGACAATGCGTGCGTTCGGGAAGAACCGGCGGAGATTACCGGCGTCATGCCGGCTCAACGCGATGATCGTTCCGTCCTCGAAGCCTCGCGCTTTCAACGCATCGGCAAGCCCCGCGTAAGGCGTGGCGATACGGCATTTGTTGCAATGAGGACCCATCGCATGGAGCGAGTCCCTCGCCCTGATGGGGAACACGATGAGGAGCGATGCGGCGAGCACGACGCCAAGCACCTTGGCCTTGCGACCGGCATTGTCAGTTCGCTCGACGACGCTCAGCATCCATAGAGGCGTGAGGAGGAAGAAGGGATGCATGTAACGCTCGAGATAATGCGTAGCGCCGGTGAGGAGCGCCCCGAGCATAAGCAGGAGGAAGCCGCCGATGGTGATGTGCAGGATAAGAAGCGGCCAGTCAGGCTCGTTTCCCATCCATGCAGCCGGAGAGAACGCGCGCTTGATGTCGGCCCACGCCTTCGGCAGCGTGGCCGGAAACAAGACCGGCAGGATGACGTCGAGCGGGAACAGAAAGGCAAGTGGCGCATAGATCGAAAGCCCAAGCCCGACCAGCGTCGCATGCAGCCGGTTCGAGTGTGCCTTGGGAGCAACCGAACTGCCGTACAGCGCGACGAGGTCGTGTCCGCCCTCGATGAGCCAGTAGACCACCGGCGCGCTCACCACCGCAATTACACACAGGCTCATGAGAGAGCGCGGGACAAGGAGGCGCGCCCGGAGAGACGGTTGGAGCATCGCGCCGATAAGAAGGAGAACAAGAAAGCCGGCGAATGCCCATTTGCTGATGAGACCGAGTCCCACGATCAGTCCGAACAGAAGATAGTCGGTCACTCGCCCGCTTTCGTTGATGCGCATGAAAGCCCAGAGGCTCGCCGCAACTGCACAAGTAAGCACCATCGAGTGCGTTACGCCTTCATGCAGATTCCAAGCGAATTGGAAGAGCAGGAAGGGCGAGAGCCCGGCGAGGATAGCGAAGCTGCGCTCAGGGAAGATGCGAGTGGCCGCGAGGTACAGGAAGGCGACCGTGCCGGTGAGCAGCCCGTACTTGATGAGAAGAAAGCTCGGCAGTGTGGGACCCGTCAGTTGCTGCACCGACCAGAGCAGCCATTCGTAGAGCGGCGGCTGGCGCGGCACATAGCCGAGCGCGAGCGTCTGGGTGAGGACATTTGAGGTGGTGTCGTCCTGCGGAAGGTTGTCCGAAAGTGATAGCCGCAGGATCGAATAGGCGAGCCCGTAAGCGATCCCTACCCCGATGACAATGAGGAGGCCGACGCCCCACGATGGCCCCGCACTCGTCCAGCGGCTCCCCTGCCCTCCTGGGACCGAATTTTGCACCGACATGTCCGAATGTTCCTAGGGCAAGAGTACCGTCGAACCGGTCGTCATCCTGGACTCAAGATCGCGGTGGGCCTTTGCCACGTCGGCAAGCGCGTAGGTCTGGTTGACCGCGACCTTGACCTTGCCGTCGGCCACGACCTCGAACAAGTCGTTCGCGGTGGCGACCAGGTCTTTGCGCGTGGCGGTATAGTGCGGGAGCGAGGGACGCGTGGCGAAGAGAGAGCCCTTCTGTGAGAGCAGCGTGATCGTGAAATCCGGCACGGGCCCCGAGGACTGACCGAAGCTGACCCACATGCCGAGAGGCTTGAGGCAATCGAGCGAACCTGGGAACGTGTCCTTGCCGATCGAGTCGTAGACCACGTCGACGCCCTCGCCTTTGGTGTAGTCCTTTACCTTGGCAACGAAGTCCTCCTCGCGAGTGTTGATCACGTAGTCGCAGCCATGCGCTCGCGCGATGAGCGCCTTGCCGGCAGAGCCGACTGTGCCGATCACCGTTGCACCCAAAGATGCCGCCCATTGGCAAGCAATCAGCCCGACCCCGCCCGCTGCGGCGTGGAACAGAATCGTCGTGTCGCGGCTAACCTTGTACGTGCGTCGGAGGAGGTATTGCGCCGTCATGCCTTTAAGCATGATCGAGGCAGCGAACTCATCGCTGATGCCTTTGGGGATCTTGACCACTCGGTCCGCCGGGATCAGGCGCTCCTCGGTGTAGGCGCCAATGATGCCGGCATAGGCGACGTGCCGGCCGACCTTGAGGTCACGCACCCCCGGTCCCACGGCGGTGATGACGCCCGCCGCCTCAGAGCCGGGAATGAACGGAAGCGACGGCTGAGGGTAATGCCCGGTGCGGTGATAGACGTCGATGAAATTGAGGCCAATCGCTGTCTGGCGGATCTTGACTTCGCCGGGACCGGGATCGCCAACCTCGATCCTGTCCCATTTGAGGACTTCAGGCCCGCCGTGTTTATGGACCCGGATCGCGTGGGTCATGCGATGCCGAGCTTTTTCTTGAGCAGCTCGTTGACGGCCTGCGGGCTAGCCTTGCCGCCCGTTGCCTTCATCACTTGGCCGACGAACCACCCTGCCAGCGCGGGCTTGGCCTTGGCCTGCTCGGCCTTTTCAGGATTGGCGGCGATGACGTCATCCACGGCCTTCTCGATGGCGGCGAGGTCCGTGACCTGAGTCAGCCCGCGCTTCTCTACAATTGATTTCGGATCGCCACCTTCGTTCCACACGATGTCGAATACATCTTTGGCGATCTTGCCCGAGATGGTACCCGACTTGATCAAATCGATGATACTTCGCAGCTGGTCCGCCGTTACCGGGCTGTCACCGATGCCACGGCCCTCCTTGTTCAAGCGGCCAAACAGCTCATTGATCACCCAGTTTGCCGCTTGCTTCGCATCTCGTCCCTTGGCCACAGACTCGAAATAGTCGGCGGACTCTTTTTCGGCGATGAGCACATCTGCATCGTAAGGGCTGAGCCCGTAATCCGCGATGAAACGCGCGCGCTTCGCATCGGGAAGTTCGGGCAAATCCTCTGCCAGCCGATCAACATAGTCTTGTGTCAGCTCGAGCGGCAGAAGATCGGGATCGGGGAAATAGCGGTAGTCATGCGCCTCTTCCTTGGTGCGCATCGGGCGGGTGGTGCCGGTCTTGGCATCGAACAGACGCGTCTCCTGAACGATCGCGCCGCCCTCCTCGATGATTTCGATCTGCCGCCGCGCCTCATGCTCGATGGCCTGGCCGATGAAGCGGATCGAGTTGACGTTCTTGATCTCGCAGCGCGTGCCGAGCTTCTCACCCGGCCTCCGCACCGACACGTTGACGTCGGCGCGAAGCGAACCCTGCTCCATATTGCCGTCGCACGTTCCGAGATAACGCATGATCGATCTGAGCTTGGTGAGGAAAGCCTTGGCCTGCTCGGATGAGCGCAGGTCCGGCTTCGACACGATCTCCATCAGCGCTACTCCCGAGCGGTTGAGATCTACATAGGAGAATTGCGGGTGCTGGTCGTGCAGGCTCTTGCCAGCATCCTGCTCGAGATGAAGCCGCTCGATGCCGACGATCACACGCTCGCCACCAAGAAGATCCACCACGACCTCGCCCTCGCCCACCAACGGATTTTTATATTGGCTGATCTGATAGCCCTGGGGCAGGTCGGGATAGAAGTAGTTCTTCCGATCGAAGATCGAGTTGAGATTGACTTTGGCTTTCAGCCCGAGGCCGGTACGAATCGCCTGCGCGAGGCAGCCCTCGTTGATCACCGGGAGCATCCCTGGCATGGCGGCATCGACCAGGCTTACATGCGAGTTCGGCACGCCGCCGAACTCGGTCGAGGCGCCAGAGAACAGCTTCGCGTTGGAGGTGACTTGGGCATGGACTTCCATGCCGATCACCACCTCCCATTCGCCGGTGGCGCCTTCGATGAGATTGTTCGGTTTCGCGCGTTCCTGCATGTCACGTTACATAACGCTGTCCGTTCTCACTGTCATTGCCCAGCCTAACCGGGCAATCCAGTAATCTCAGCGAAAAGATATCGCGAACGGCGGCGTTTATTGGATTCCCGCTTTTGCGGGAATGACGAAAGACTACTACTCCGATTCAAGCTGCTGGCGAAGCTTCTCTTCCTCATATTGGATGAACCAGCCGATCATTTGGCGCCAGAGTGCCTCGGCGAGCTCCGGCGGCAATCCCTGCTCTTGCGCCCTCGCGCGCACCTTGTCGATCACCTGCTGAATACGCCAAGGAACGCGAGCTTCTGCGGGCGACTGCTTGAGCTGCCAGGCACGATCGACATAGGTGAAGCGCTCGCCGATAAGGTCGACCAGGCCAGCATCGATGCGATCGATCTCCGCCCTTACCTCTTCCATGTTGCCGCAGTCCTTTGCCTTGCGTGGTGCCATGGGGAAATTCCTCAAACCGAAGCTTCGGCGACAACCGCATCGGCTTCAATCTCGACCAGCCACTCCGGTCTGACGAAGGCGGTGACCTGAAACATGCTGTTGGCAGGGCGGATGTCGGCGAAGAACTCACCATGCACACGGCCCACGGCCTCCCAATGGGCTATGTCGACGAGATAGATGCGTGTCCTCACCACGTCGTTGAGGCTCCCCCCGAGATCAGCTAGAGCCTTCTCGATGACTTCGATGATTGCGCGGGTCTGCGCCGCCGGATCGCCGATGGCGACCGGCTTGCCGCCGGAGCCAGCCGTCGTGCCGGAAACCGCAATGAAATTACCGGCGCGTACGGCGCGGCTAAAGCCCACAATCGGCTCGTAAGGACTGGCCGAGGACACAAGCTTTCGTTTGGTCGTTTGCGCTTTCATGCGGCTTTGCTCCACCAGTCTTGCGGCTTGGCAAGCGGACCTGCCGCTTCCTCGATCACGCGGCCTGTGCGGAACAGCGTTTCCTCATCGAAAGGCCTCCCGATGAGCTGCAGCCCGAGCGGAGTTCCTTCGGATGAAAGTCCCGCCGGAACGCTCATGCCCGGCAGCCCAGCCATGTTCACCGTTACGGTGAAGATGTCGTTCAAGTACATCTCGACCGGATCGCCCGATTTCTCGCCGAGCGCAAAGGCTGGCCCTGGCGTGGTCGGCGTCAAGATGGCGTCGACGGTCTCGAATGCCTGTTCGAAGTCGCGCTTGATCAACGTCCTCACCTTCTGCGCCTTCAAGTAATAGGCGTCGTAGTAGCCCGCCGACAGCACATAGGTCCCGATCAGGATGCGCCGCTTCACTTCCTGGCCGAAGCCTGCGGCGCGCGTGTTCTCATACATCGAGATTACATCCGAGCCCGCCTCGCACAGCCCGTAGCGGACACCATCATAGCGGGCGAGGTTCGAGGACGCCTCTGCTGGCGCGACAATATAATAAGAGGGCAGCGCGTATTTGGTGTGAGGCAGGCTCACCTCTTTGATTTTCGCGCCGGCGTCCTTGAGCCATGCAACGCCCTGCTGCCAAAGAGCCTCGATTTCAGCCGCCATGCCGCGAACGCGATATTCCTTAGGGATCCCGATTGTGAGCCCCTTCACGCCTTTACCCACCGCAGCCTCATAGTCCAGTACCGGGACATCGACGCTCGTCGTATCCTTTGGATCGTGGCTTGCCATGACTTTGAGAAGGATCGCGGAGTCGCGCACTGTCCTTGCGATCGGGCCCGCCTGGTCCAGTGACGACGCAAAGGCGACAATGCCCCAGCGTGAGCAGCGTCCGTAAGTCGGCTTGATGCCGACCGTCCCGGTGACGGCCGCAGGCTGTCGGATCGATCCGCCAGTGTCGGTCGCGGTTGCGCCCATGCACAGCCGGGCGGCAACTGCGGCAGAGGAGCCGCCGGAAGAACCACCGGGCACGAGCTTGGCGTTAGAGCCTTTGCGCTGCCATGGATTGATGACCGGGCCGTAGAAGCTCGTCTCGTTCGACGAGCCCATGGCAAACTCATCATTGTTCAGCTTGCCAAGCATCACCGCGCCTGCCGCCCACAGATTAGCGGTTACGGTCGATTCATAAGGGGGCTTAAAGCCGTTGAGAATGTGCGAGCAGGCGGTGGTGCGCACGTCCCTCGTGCAGAAAAGATCCTTGATTCCGAGCGGGATGCCTTCGAGCGCGCCTCCCTCGCCCTTTTTGAGCCGCTCTTCGCTCGCCTTCGCCATATCGTGCGCGCGCTCGGGCGTGGTCAGCACATAGGCATTAAGCGCGTCATTGGCAGCGTCGATCGCCTCGACATGTGCGCGCGCAAGCTCGCTCGCCGAGAAAGACTTCTTGGCAAGCCCCTCGCGCGCTTCGGCGATGGTGAGGTCGGTAAGATCTGTCAATGGTTTATTGCTTCACGCTGTCACAGCGCACATAGCGATTAAGGTCGTCCTCGGCCTGTGCTTGGGCAGAGGATTGATCGCTCGTGCCGGGATTCGCGGCATCAGCGCCAGCGGGATTTTGGTCGGCGAGCTCCGAATCGTCAGTAGTGGCGCCGTCGTAACTCTCTGGCTGGGTGGCGAGCCGCGTCACGCGTAAGCTGCCATCCTCCTTCTGCGCGATGGCGAAGAGATCGGGATAGGCATAGCCCTGCTCCTCGCAATAGGCGGTAGCGAGCCAGCTCGTCGCGTTGTGAGCGGTGACATTGAGAAAGTCGCATCGCTGCTGATAACCGGTGAGACCCGCCTTGGACACCACCGTAAAATCGAGATCCTCACCAAGCTCGGCAGGCGTCTTGGTCTTAAGCTTGGCGCAGCCCTCATTGGATGAGGCGAAAGTGCCCTCAGGCAGACTTTGCGCAGCGAGGGGGCCCGTGCCGAGCAACCAAATCCCCGTCACGAGTAGAGCTGTGCAACGCATGACGACTCTCCTATTCGACGATCTTGGGTACGACGAAATAATCGTCGTCGACTTTGGGCGCGTTCTTGAGGATATCGTCGGCGCAGAAGCCATCGGTCACCTCGTCTTTGCGCATCTTCATTTTCATGGCAACGACGCGCGTCATCGGCGGGACGGTGCTCGTGTCGATCTCGTCGAGCTGGGCCACCCAGTCAAGAATGCCAGAGAGCTCCTGCTCGAGCCGCCTCGCCTCCTCGTCGGTGATGGCGATGCGGGCGAGGCGGGCGATGCGGCGGACGGTGGCGCGATCGACGGACATGGTAGGGCGGCAAGTTTTACTGGCTGCGGTCTATCAGCGTTCCTCTAGCACCGGGCCGCACGGGCGGCAATGCGGTCAAACCTCGAAGGGCACGCCGACCTCGGGAACAACCACGACATTGCTGTCCATCTCGGCAATGAATTTGTCCGGTGTCTGATCGAGCACCGGGAAGGTGCCGTAGTGGCATGGCACAACCACCTCGAATTGGAAGAAGCGCTTACAGGCAAGCGCCGCGGTCTTGGCGCCCATGGTATAGCGGTCGCCGATCGGCACGAAGCCGACCTCCGGGCGGTAGAGTTCGTTGATCAGCGCCATGTCGGAGAAGATTGCGGTGTCTCCCATGTGATAGACGGTCTTGCCTTCGGTTGCGGCAATCACGAGCCCGCAGCAGGCACCGAGATAGACGGGGCGCCCGTCGACGATGTTGGAGGCGGAATGCCAGGCGGGTACGAAGGTGAGCTCGAAGTCGTCGTGATAGAGCGTGCCGCCGGTATTGCCGGGGTCGATCTTCTCGACGCCACGGCCGGCCATATAGGTGGCGAGCTCGTGCACGGCGAGAAGCTGGGCGTCGGTCTCCTTGCAGATGCGCACCGTGTCGCCCGTATGATCCTCGTGCCCATGGGTGAGCGCCACATGGGTCAAGCCCCTGATAACCTTGTGCAAGGGAATCTCCGCATCCTCGAAGGTGGCATTGCCGGTCAAGAACGGATCGATCAGGATGTTCGAGCCGCCGGTCTCGATGCGGAAGCAGGAATGGCCGAACCACGTGATCTTCATGCGCTTCCCTCTCTGATGCTCCGCCCGTGACTGTAGCACCTATCGTTGCAATTGAAGACCTGGCCGAGCTGCTTCAGCCAGAGACGCGGTTGCTCGGGCTCGACGTGGGCACCAAGACCATCGGCATGGCCTTGTCGGATGTAACCCACTCGATCGCCACGCCTTACGAGACCATCCGCCGCACGAAATTCACCGAGGACGTGAAATTGATCATTAGGGCGACCGACGCGAATAAAGTTGGCGCGATCGTGATCGGCCTGCCCATCAATCTCGACGGGTCCGAGGGGCCGCGGGCCCAATCGACGCGTGCCTTCGCCCGCAACCTCGCCAGTCGCGTCGATCTTCCGCTGGCGTTTTGGGACGAGCGGCTTTCGACCGCCGCCGTCGAGCGACACTTGATCGAAGCCGACGCATCGCGCAAGCGCCGCGCCGAGGTGATCGACCGGATGGCCGCAGCCTATATTTTGCAAGGCGCGCTCGACCGGCTAAAGCGACTTGCTCAGCCCGGTTAGGGAACCAGATACCCGGTCGGAGCATCGGGGCAAAGGCTTCCGCCACAGATCAGCAGCGTCGAGATCACATTGCCGACCGCGAGGACGACGAACACCATAAACGCCGTCAACGGCAACACGTTGAGGTTGCTCGACCAGGGTTCGGTGCGGGCGAATTGCCGATCATCAAGCAGCAGGAGTGCGCTGCCAATTATCATCAGAGCAAAGGCAATGAATGCCCAGGTGTAGAGATGCAGGCCGAGGATGTCATTGCCATATGAGCCCGAACCCGGGACGATATGCAGGAGGATCTGCCGTATCGAGATGGCGGCGCCGGTTGCCGCACCTAGGATGGTCATTCCATAATGGCTCGGGCGCGGGCCGAAGATCATGTTGAGCGCGAGCCCAAAACCCGCAGCGATAAAGCCCGCTCTTTGAAGAATGCACAGGGGACAGGGCAGGTCGCGGAACCAGAGCTGATCGACAAAGGCCAGTGCAAGCACCGCGTCGACAAGAATCAGCCCCAAGGCGTTGAGAAGCCTTGACAGGTCGCCAGGCAAACTTTCCCCCTAAGTCACAGAGCGATGTTCAATACATCGCTCATATGCACGCGGAATAGGACGAGCAGCACCACGAGACCCGCGACCCAAAAGCCCATAGCAGCTCCACGCTGTCTGAGCCAAGCCGCACCGAGTCCGCAGGCAAACAGAAGGAAAGGTAAGCTCATCATGGCGCAGCCTCTTCAACGGCAAACCCACCGCCGTCATGTCTGATCGCCAACTCACGAACGAATCACTGAGCTGCAAGGTATTGAAATTCCCAAGGCTGACAAGCGCGAAGAGATGATCGGTTCTGGGACACAACTCAAAGAGTCAAGGCCGCCAAGTTGGGCGGCCTTGACGAATCGTAGGCAAGTGTCGCCCGCATCACCCTAACAGCGCACGCACCAGCAGCGGCGCGGCCCACAGAACCAGTGGAAACCTGGGGGGCAATGGCGGCCCCATCCATAGCAGGCAGTATTCTCGATCGGTGAATAGTTTTTGGCTGCGCTGGGGAGGTTCAACGTCCCTGATCTCCATGTCGTCGCATCAGCCTTCCATGCTACGCCTGCGAACAACACGGCTGCCATGATACCTAGGGCAATCGCAAACTTGCGCATGTCTCGTTCTCGCTCGATTGATGTGCCTTCGTTGAAGCGTTCCGAAGGTGCAGCAGCATAGCAAGATTCGCACCCCCGACACCCGCCGAGGATGTGACAAATTCTCAACTTCGCGTTTCACTGATGTTGAGGTGCTGCGCGAGCAACTATGGCGCGCGTGTCGGCGTGTGCTATCCCAGCGCCGTAAGTATTGCGCCAGGAGCCCTGAAGTCGCGTAGCGAGGAAGGCATCGCTCATAGCATGGGGAGCATTGCTGGCGAGGAGCGAGGCGGCACCGGCAAGCGCAAGCAGCTCGACCAGAGTGCGCGCCGTAGTCTGATCGCGCCCGACGTCCCGGGCGAGTGCCTTGATGCGAGTGAGTGCCTCTTTCAGCCGTGGCTCGGCCACACCTGCCATCTCGATCTCGGCAAGAACTTTGTCGAAAGAGTCAGGCTCGCGCTCGACCACGCGCAACACATCAAGGCACATGACGTTGCCCGAGCCTTCCCAAATGGCGTTGACGGGCACCTCACGATAGAGACGCGGGAAGCCACCATCTTCCACATAGCCGTTGCCGCCAAGGCACTCCATGGCCTCATAGGCGAGCGAGGGCGCCGTCTTGCACACCCAATATTTGGTGACCGGCGTCATTAGCCGACGATAGGCAACCTCGCTCGCATCTTCGCAGTCGAAGGCGCGAGCGAGCCTGAAGGCAAGCGCCGTTGCCGCCTCAACGTCGAGCGCCATATCCGCGAGCACCTGCGCCATGAGCGGCTGATCGATGAGCCGTCTCTGGAACACGCTGCGATGGCGCGCGTGATGGATGGCGCGGGCAAGCGCCAGACGCATCAATCCGGCAGAGGACACGGCGCAATCGAGCCGCGTCAGGGTGACCATGTCGATGATGGTCGGGATGCCCCTGCCCTCCTCGCCAACCAGCAAACCTTCCGCGCGATCAAACTCAACTTCCGCCGAGGCATTCGAGCGATTTCCCAGCTTATCCTTGAGGCGCTGCAGCTTGAGGCCGTTGAGGGCGCCATTGGTCGTAAGCCGCGGCAGGAGAAAGCAAGAGAGGCCGCCTTCAGCCTGCGCAAGCACTAGGAAGGCGTCGGACATGGGCGCGGAAAGGAACCACTTGTGGCCGGTGATTCCATAAGCCTTGCCGACGCCACGCCCATCCATAGGTTCAGCGCGCGTCGTGTTGGCGCGCACGTCGGTACCGCCCTGCCGCTCGGTCATGCCCATGCCGAGCGTGATGGCAGACTTTTCTCCGATCGGTGCGATGCCGGAATCGTAGGAGCGGCACACGATCTTAGGCACAAGGTCCCGCGCAATGCCGGGAGCGTGGCGCAGAGAGGCAACCGCTGCGTGAGTCATGGTAATGGGGCAGCAATGCCCGGCCTCCATCTGCGCAGCCATGTAGCTTCCGGCGCAACGCGCCACATGCGCACCGGGCTTTGGTCTCGTACCCGAGAGGAGATGTTCCCAAGTCGAGCAATGCAGGCCCTGCGCCGTGCTGATCGCCATGAGCTGATGGTAAGCCGGGTGAAACTCTACATGATCGATCCGGTCGCCCCGCGGATCGAAGCTTTCGAGCTGAGGCGGATGCTCATTAGCGAGGCGCCCGAGCTCAAGCGAGGCGGCGCTCCCAGCGAGAGCGCCAAACGTACTGAGGTCTTCGTAGGCCGACGCGGCACCCTCTCGCCGCACAGCCTCCTGAAGAGCCGTGTCCGACGTGAACAGGTTCACGTCTTGAAAAGGCGGGCTCTGATTGAAGGCCTGCTCGTCTGAGAAAGGTCGCTCGCTCATTGCCTTAGCCTGCCAAGGCCGCATTAGGGCAAGCTTACCTTAGTTCCGTTCGCAAGCTTGCCGCTCCAGCAAAGCCGGCTTATACAGTTCGCTTTAATGACATTCGCGGCCGAAGGTTCAAACGTCTCCTTTCCTCACCGCCATCTCCTTGGAATCGAAGGCCTTTCGCGCGCCGAGATCACCGGGCTGCTCGACCTTTCCGAGGAGGCTAGCAAGCTCAGTCGCCAGATCGACAAAAAGCGCGACGATCTGCGCGGCCGCACGCTGATCAACCTCTTCTTTGAGGCCTCGACCCGGACGCAGAGCTCCTTCGAGCTTGCCGGCAAGAGGCTCGGCGCTGACGTGATGAACATGTCGGTCAGTACCTCTTCGGTGCAGAAGGGCGAAACGCTGATCGACACGGCGGTAACGCTCAACGCCATGCGGCCGGACCTCCTGGTGGTGCGCCACCACGCGGCGGGCGCTGTCCAGCTCCTATCGCAGAAGGTGGACTGTTCGGTGATCAACGCCGGCGACGGCAGCCACGAGCATCCGACGCAAGCGCTGCTCGACGCGCTCACTATCCGCCGCCATAAAGGTCATATCGATGGCCTCGTCGTTGCAATCTGCGGCGATATCCTCCATTCGCGGGTTGCGCGCTCCAATATCCTGCTTCTGAATACGCTCGGCGCCCGCGTCCGCGTCGTCGCGCCCTCAACCCTTCTTGCCTCGGGCATCGAGCGGCTCGGGGTCGAAGTCTACACCTCGATGTGGGAAGGCCTGGTCGACGCCGACATCGTAATGATGCTGAGACTTCAGCGCGAGCGCATGGCTTCGAGTCTCGTGCCGAGCCAGCGTGAATATTTCCACTTCTTCGGCCTCGACTACGAAAAGCTCGCCCGCGCCAAGCCCGACGCTCTCGTCATGCATCCAGGTCCCATGAACCGGGGCGTCGAAATCGACTCGAACGTCGCCGACGACCCGCAGAGCGTGATTCGCGAGCAGGTCGAGATGGGTGTCGCGGTCCGCATGGCGGTGCTTCAAGCCTTGGCCCGCCATCTGCCAAACCAATAATGCCATGAACGCACCAAATCAGCGCGCAGCGGCCCGCCATATCGCCCTCGTCAATGCGCGGCTCATCGACCCGGCCTCAGGTCTAGACCAACTCGGCGGGCTTTTGATCATCGACGACCGCATTGCCGATTTGGGCCGCCACGTCGCGGCGGGCGCAATCGGCGACGCCCAGGTCGTGGACTGTGGCGGCCGCGTGCTGGCCCCTGGTCTCATCGACATGATGGTCTCCGCCGGAGAGCCGGGACTTGAGCATCGCGAAACGCTTGCGACGGCGAGCCGAGCCGCTGCCGCTGGTGGCGTTACCACCATGGTTTGCATGCCCAACACTGAGCCCGTGATCGACGACGTCGCGCTTGTCGATTTCATCCTGCGCCGGGCGCGCGACACGGCTCTCGTCAATGTTCACCCCATGGCGGCCATGACCAAAGGCCTTCTCGGCCAGGAGATGACGGAGATCGGCCTCCTGCGCGATGCCGGCGCCATCGCCTTCGGCAACGGCAAGACGAGCGTTGCGAATGCCAAGGTCATGCGCAACGTGCTCGCTTATGCCAAGGACTTCGGTGCCCTCATCACTCATCACCTGGAAGATCCCACGCTTGGCGAGGACGGAGTGATGAACGAGGGCGAGGTGGCCACAAGGCTAGGGCTTCGCGGCGTGCCAGCTGCCGCAGAGACCATCATGCTCGAGCGCGACATCCGTCTCGTCGACCTGACCGGAGGCCGCTATCACGCGGCCCAGATCTCCTGCCGTGCCTCGCTCGATATCATCCGAACCGCGAAGCTCATGGGACTGCCTGTCACCTGTGGGGTCTCGATCAACCACCTCACCTTGAACGAGAACGACATCGGCCCATATCGCACCTTCTTCAAGATGAAGCCGCCGCTCAGGTCTGAGGATGACCGGCGCGCCATGGTGGAAGGCTTGGCTAGCGGTGATATCGACGTGATCGTGTCGGCGCATGACCCTAGAGGCGCCGAGGGCAAACGCAGGCCTTTTGCCGAAGCGGCTGACGGCGCAGTTGGGCTCGAGACGCTGCTCGGTGCCGCACTTCGCCTCTACCATAATGGCGAGGTCGAGCTGCTTCGGCTCCTACGGGTGCTCACCGCGAATCCGGCGAGGCTGCTTAAGTTGAACAGCGGACGCCTTGCCAAGGGCGCGCCTGCCGACCTCGTGCTTATCGAGCTCGACACGCCATGGGTGGTCGAGCCTGACCGCCTATGCTCCAAGTCCAAGAACACACCCTTCGACGGGGCGCGGCTCGAGGGCCGCGCTGTTCTCACGCTCGTTGCCGGACGGCCGGTCTACAACTACGCTGATCAAGAGTAGCGGTTAGCGACGCGTCACCAAGGGGTGCTCGATGTCTCCTCCTGCCGATTGGAGTAGCACCCTCGTCTACCTGTCGGCTTTGGCCTTTGGCTATCTCCTCGGGTCCATTCCATTCGGCCTGATCCTTGCCAGGATCTTTGGTCTTGGCGATCTCAGGAAGATCGGCTCGGGCAATATCGGGGCGACCAATGTGCTGCGCGCCGGAAGTAAGTGGCTTGCTGCGCTCACGCTGCTTCTCGACGCCGCAAAAGGCACTCTCGCCGTTCTGGTTGCCGTGCGATGGGGCGAGACCGCGGCCATGCTGGCAGCCTTGGGCGCATTTCTCGGCCACCTGTTCCCGGTATGGCTTCGCTTTGACGGCGGCAAAGGCGTTGCCACCTTCATCGGTGTTCTGCTCGGGCTTTATTGGCCTGCCGGGGTGGTGTTCTGCGCCGTGTGGCTGCTGATCGCGCTTGTCACCCGCTACTCATCGCTGTCGGCGCTAGCCGCGAGCGCAGTGAGCGTTGGCGTTCTCGCAGTCACGGCGCAATGGCGGCTTGCAGGCCTGTTCCTGCTGCTCACCGCGCTTCTTTATATTCGCCACGCCGCCAATATTGGCCGGCTCGCGCGCGGCGAGGAGACACGGATTGGCGAAAGCAAGCTCTAAGGCAGCTCCCTCGCCCCGGTTCCCGGCGCGGCTCAGCCACCGCCAGCGCTTGGCCTGGCTAAGACTGATCAGGAGCGAGAATATTGGTCCTGCCACGTTCCGCGCTCTAATCAACGAGTTCGGCGGCGCCGAAGCTGCCATCGATGCGCTGCCGGCGCTGTCGCGCCGGGGTGGGCGCATCCGCGACTCGGCTTTGCAGCGAGGAAGAAGCAGAGGGGGAGCTCGCGACGGCCGAGAGCATGGGGGCGAGCCTCGCGGTCATCGGCGAGCCCCGGTACCCGCCAGCTCTCGCTCAAGTCGATGCCCCACCGCCCCTGCTCTACGTCAAAGGTAGGCTGGAGCTCGCCGAGATGCCCATCGTGGCCATCGTCGGTGCCCGCAACGGTTCTGCCGTCGGGCAGAAATTCACTCGTACCCTCGCGACCGAACTTGGGGATGAGGGCTTCGTGATTGCCTCAGGCCTTGCCCGAGGCATCGATACGGCCGCTCATCTTGCGGCGCTTGAGCTAGGCACTATTGCCGTGCTTGCTGCGGCATCGACAATGTCTACCCGCCGGAAAACGAAGAGCTGCATCGAGCGATCGCCGAGCAAGGCCTTCTCATCAGCGAGCGAGCGCCAAGCTTCTCGCCGCGCGGCAAGGACTTCCCGCGCCGCAACCGCCTCATCTCCGGGATCTCGCTTGGCGTGGTGGTGGTCAAGGCCGCCGAGCGCTCAGGATCGCTGATCACGGCGCGGTTTGCCGGGGAGCAAGGCCGCGAGGTGTTTGCCGTGCCGGGCAGCCCGCTCGATCCGCGGGCGGCCGGAACCAACAATAAGAAACACCGTTAACCTTGTCAGCCTACGGTTGTTTTAGTTAGTCCACACGCGTAGAAGTTGTCAACCTTGCATGTCAGAGTTTGACAACGACGGCTCCAGACACCATTTTTCGGGCGCAAGCAAGGGGCCTTTAGGGGCCACCGCCCTCAGCCTGACGCAATTTGCGCGGCTAGGAACGTCTCAATGAACATCGTCATTGTCGAATCGCCGGCTAAGGCAAAGACTGTCAATAAGTACCTCGGACCTGGCTACCGGGTCCTGGCCTCTTATGGCCATGTGCGCGATCTGCCTTCGAAAAACGGCTCGGTCCTGCCCGACAAGGACTTCGAGATGCACTGGGACGTCGAGCCCAAGGCCGCCAAGCGGCTCGACGAGATCGCCAAGGCGGTCAAGGGCGCAAATAAGCTGATCCTCGCCACAGACCCCGACCGCGAGGGCGAGGCCATCTCCTGGCATGTGCTTCAGGTGCTCGACCGCAAGAAGGCTCTGCGTGGCGTTCCTGTGGAGCGCGTGGTGTTCAACGCGGTGACCAAAGAGGCAGTGCTCGACGCCATGCGCCACCCGCGGACGATCGACGGGCCTCTGGTCAACGCCTATCTCGCCCGCCGAGCGCTCGATTATCTCGTCGGCTTCACCCTTTCCCCGGTGCTGTGGCGGAAGCTGCCCGGCGCCCGCTCCGCGGGGCGTGTCCAGTCCGTGGCACTCAGGCTCGTCTGCGACCGCGAGCTCGAGATCGAACAATTCAAGCCGCAGGAATATTGGACGATCATTGCCGAGCTTGCGACCGGCAAGAACGAAACTTTCCAGGCCAGGCTGTTCTCAGCCGACGGCAAGAAGCTCGATAAGTTCGGCATCGCCGATGCGGCGACCGCTGAGCGGCTCAAGGCAGCGCTCGAAGGCGGCCGCTTCGTTGTCTCAAACATCGAGAGCAAGTCGCAGCGTCGCAATCCGGCCGCGCCCTTTACCACCTCGACGCTACAACAGGAGGCCTCGCGCAAGCTCGGTTTTTCGCCTCGCCACACCATGCAGCTCGCGCAGCGGCTCTATGAGGGCGTGGACCTCGGTGGCGAGTCCGAAGGTCTCATCACCTATATGCGGACCGATGGCGTGCAGATCGTGCCAGAGGCGATTGCTGCGGCCCGGCGCCTTGTAACGAGGCTTTACGGGGATCGTTACGTGCCCTCCTCCCCACGCGAATACGAGACGAAGGCCAAGAACGCGCAGGAGGCGCATGAGGCAATTAGGCCAACCGATTTCGGCAAAGATCCCGAATCCGTCTCCCGTTATCTCGAAGATGACGCGGCGCGCCTTTACAAGCTCATCTGGCAGCGCACCTTGGCAAGCCAGGCCTCGAGCGCGGAGATCGAGCGCACCACCGTCGATATCACTGTGACGGGCAGAGACGGCCAGCAATATGGCGTGCGAGCGACTGGCTCGGTGATCCGCTTCGACGGCTTCCTCAGGATCTATGAGGAAGGCATCGATGATGCTGTCGGTGATGATGGCGCGCTGCCGGCTCTCACCAAAGGCGAGGCGCTCGACCCGCGCAAGATCGAGGCCAAACAGCATTTCACCGAGCCGCCTCCACGCTACACCGAGGCCACGCTCATCAAGAAAATGGAAGAACTCGGCATCGGAAGGCCTTCGACCTATGCCACTACGCTGAATGTGTTGCGCGATCGCGAATATGTCCGCCTCGACAAGAAGCGGCTTTATCCCGAGGACAAGGGGCGGCTCGTCACCGCCTTTCTCGAAAGCTTCTTCCGCCGCTATGTCGAATATGACTTCACTGCAGACCTCGAGGAGAAGCTCGATCTTATCTCCGCCGGCAAGCTCGAGTGGAAGGATGTGCTTCGCGACTTCTGGCGCGAGTTCATCGCCGCGGTGAACGACATCGGCGATCTCAGAATTGCCCAGGTGCTCGAGGCTCTGAACGAGCTGCTCGGACCGCATATATTCCCGGAACCTCAAGATGGCGGCGATCCGCGCGCGTGTCCCTCCTGTACCAACGGACGCCTCAGCCTCAAGGTCGGCAAATTCGGGGCATTCATCGGCTGCTCGAACTATCCTGAGTGTCGCTACACCCGGCAGCTCGCCGACACCAATGGCGAGAAGGCGTCCCTTTCCGGCGAAGCGAAGGTACTCGGCGCCGATCCGGAAACCGGGCTCGAGATCACGCTGCGCATCGGCCGCTTTGGTCCCTATGTTCAGCTTGGTGAGAGCGATGGCGGGGAGAAACCCAAGCGCGCCTCGATCCCGAAGGGCACGGATCCCGAGCATATCGATCTTGAGCGCGCGCTTGCGCTTCTCGCGCTGCCTCGCGAGGTCGGCCTCCATCCTGAGACCGGAAAGCCCATCGTAGCGGGCTTCGGCCGCTATGGACCTTATGTTCACCACGACGGCAAATATGCGAGCCTCAGCGCGCCTGAGGAGGTGTTCGAAATCGGAATCAATCGCGCGGTGAGCTTGCTCGCGGAGAAGGCGGCAAACCGCAGGCCGCGCGCCTCGAGCGTCATCAAGGAACTTGGCGATCACCCAGAGCTTGGGGGAAAGGTGCAGGTGTTATCGGGCCGCTATGGCCCATACGTTAAGCACGGTAAGGTCAATGCGACCCTGCCCAAGGATCGCGATCCCGAGCAGGTTAAGCTTCAGGAGGCGGTCGAGCTAATCGCGGCCAAGAGCGCCAAAGGCCCTACCAAGAAGACGCCAAGGAAATCGGCACGTAAAGGGTCGAAGAGCAACAAAGAGGCCGTCGAGGAGACGGCAAGCTGAGCAGCGCCGGTGGCAAGAGAAAAGGCGCGCGGCGCAAGACGACTGTGGGCAAGCTTCCTTCTAGGCAAGAGATTCTGGATTTTCTCCAAACGGCGAGCCGGGAAACCGGAAAGCGCGAGATCGCGCGCGCCTTTGGCATCAAAGGCGGCGACCGCATCGCGTTAAAAGAGCTGTTACGCGACATGGCGGATGACGGTCTCATTGCGGGCTCGCGCCGAAAGCTGACGCGTCCCGGCGTCTTGCTTCCCGTCACCGTGATCGAGATCGTTGCCCGCGACGCCGACGGCGAGTTCATCGCACGCCCTGGCACCTGGGACGAGGAGCATGGGCCGGCGCCGCGCATTGTCATGGCCGAAAACAAGCGCGAGGCCAGCCTGGTCGCCGGCATCGGCGATCGCGTGCTGGCACGCATCACACCATTGGGAGCGGACGCGGATTACGCATATCAGGCGAGGACCATCAAGCGGCTCGCGCGCGCGATCCAGAGGATGCTTGGAATATTCCGTTCGCTTTCGGGCGGTACGGGCGTCATCGACCCTGTCGAGCGCAAGCAGCTAAAAGAATGGCCCGTGACCTGGGGAAACACCGGAGATGCCGAGAGCGGCGAGCTGGTCCGCTTCGAGCTTGCACGCGGCGGCCGCTATGGCGTGCAGACCGCGCGCGTCGTCGAAAGGCTCGGCAATCCCGCCGCGCAGCAGATGACCAGTCTGATCGCGGTCCATGCCCACGGCATTCCGGACACGTTCCCCGAGGCTGCACTCGCCGAGGCCGAAGCCGCCAAAGAACCCGACCTCAAGCGCCGCGAGGACTTGCGGCACATTCCACTCATTACCATCGACCCGTCGGATGCCCGCGACCATGATGATGCAGTCTTCGCCGAGGCCGACCCCGATCCCTCAAACCCTGGGGGTTGGGTCGCGATCGTGGCTATCGCGGACGTGTGTTCCTATGTGAAGCCCGGGACCGCACTCGACAAGGAAGCGCGGAAGCGCGGCAATTCGGTCTATTTCCCCGACCGCGTGGTGCCGATGCTGCCGGAGAAGATCTCCAACGACCTCTGCTCGCTTAGGGAGGATGAGGCCAGGGCCTGTCTCGCCGTGCGCATGGTCTTCGACAAGGACGGAGGGAAGCTCAAACATCGCTTCTTTCGCGGCTTGATGTGTTCGGCTGCGAGCCTCACCTATGAGCAAGCGCAGGCTGCCATAGACGGACGTTCGGACGAGATCACTGGACCCTTGCTCGATCCGGTGCTGAGGCCGTTATGGGGGGCTTACGCGAGCTTGGTGCTCGCCCGGACCGAGCGTGCGCCGCTCGATCTCGATCTGCCCGAGCGCAAGATCCTGCTCGACGAGAGCGGCCGCGTGCGCGCCGTGGTGACCCCTCCCCGACTCGATGCCCACCGTCTGATCGAGGAATTCATGATCGCCGCCAATGTCGCAGCCGCCGAAACCTTGGAAGCGAAGCGGGCTCCGCTCATCTATCGCGTCCATGATGCACCTTCGAAGGAGAAGCTTGCCTCCCTTGGCGAGTTTCTCGCGACCATCGGCCTCAAGCTGCCGAAATCCGGGACGCTGAAGCCCGTCCATTTCAATCGCATCCTCGCGGACACGCGGGCGACGGCGACCGCTGAGCTCGTCGGTGAGGTGGTGCTGAGAAGCCAGGCGCAGGCCGAGTATAGCGACGACAATTTCGGCCATTTCGGCCTCAATCTGCGCCGCTACGCGCACTTCACCTCTCCGATCCGCCGCTACGCCGATCTCATCGTCCATCGCGCGCTGGTGCGGGCGCTTGGTTTCGGCAATGACGGCCTGACTGACGCAGAGATGGAGGAGCTCGATCAGATCTCTCAAGCGATCTCCGACACCGAGCGCCGCGCCATGGCAGCGGAGCGCGAAACTGCCGACCGGCTTATCGCCGCCTACCTTGCCGACCGCATTGGCGCGCGATTCCAGGCTCGGGTCTCGGGCCTCGTGCGCACCGGCCTATTCGTCCGGCTGATCGAGACCGGGGCCGACGGCTTCGTCCCCGCCTCGTCCATAGGCCGCGAATACTTCTATCACGACGAGGCGCGGCACGCGCTTATCGGTGAGGACACGGGGCTTGCGTACCGGCTCGGCGACCTGGTCGAGGTGCGGCTGGTCGAGGCGATCCCGACGGCGGGCGCGCTCAGATTTGAGATGTTGAGCGAAGGGCGCTCGATCGGCGGGCGACCAAAGGCCGCCCCTCGGCGGAATGACAAGGGCAGGCAGCAACGCTACAAGGGCAAGGCTCAGCGGCAAGCGCGGGGTTCCTCCGGCAAAAGACGGTAGTACGAAATTCAAGGACCAGGTGATGCAAGATAGAGTTGGCAGCTTTCAGCATGGCGGCAGATCGACGGGCGCTCGCCCGGTCCTGGACTCGCTGTGGCGGGGGGCGGCGCTCAAATGCCCTGCTTGCGGCAAGGGCGCTATGTTCAGGCGCTATCTGAAGGTGGTCGACGCTTGTCCCCATTGTGGAGAGGAGCTGCACCATCACCGGGCCGACGACGCTCCCCCTTATTTCACCATCGTTATCGTCGGCCATGTTGTCGTGGGTCTCGTGCTCGCCGTCGAGATGGCGTACCGGCCTCCGCTTTGGCTGCATGCCGCGTTATGGCTTCCTCTCACCGTTATTCTGGCACTTCTGATCTTGCCGGTAGTCAAAGGGGCGCTTGTCGCGCTGCAATGGGCTCTGCTCATGCACGGCTTCGATCCCGATGCAAAGGAGGTCATTAGCGACGGCTTACCCGAGGTCAGCCCGTCGGTTTCTCGCCGTCTTGACTTCCGGCCTTGAGCGAGTAGGGTCGCGCAACTTCGCTTCTAGTTTTCGAGGACCACATGGCTAAGCCCGTCACACAGAAGATCAAGCTCGTAAGCTCGGCCGGCACGGGCTACTACTACGTCACCAAGAAGAACCCGCGTAATCAGACCGAGAAGCTTGTTTTCAAGAAGTACGATCCGGTCGCGCGCAAGCACGTCGAATTCAAAGAAGCCAAAATCAAATAGCTGACCGATTTTCGGGCCGCGATAGAACACGCTGCATGCATATGCGGCGCGTCGATGTGCCTGATGGCCATGGAAGAATAGGTGGCCGGCCGAAACGCGGCGCTAACGAGGAGGCCACTCAACCGCGCTCCGACCGGCCGAACCCTACGGACCCAGGAGATGCGGCGGACCTGAGCATTCCGCAGGGTTATCTCTGAGAACGAGGGAAAAATTTGAGAAAAAGGCCCGGCCCTAGGGCTCTGGATCCTCCAACCCCTCCCCCGTCTGATCTCGTCGGGCTTAAGTCAAACCATAAAACGGCCAACAACGGGACGAAATCAAGTCTGTCCATGCCAGTAATACGATAAAAGACAAGGCATTGTAAATCCTTAAGGTTAAGCGCTCAGGCTCCGCCTCAAGTGAGATCTGGCCCTATCCTAGCCACTTTGCTGCTCGATTTGACTTAAGTGATTCGCAGAAGCGCGGATTCCGGCTCGGATGAAGTCTTTTATCTGGCGTCGCCGACATACTGCCTGACCGTGTCGAGAAACATGGCAACCGAGATGGGCTTGGAGATATAGGCCTCACAGCCTCCCTCGCGGATGCGCTCCTCATCGCCCTTCATGGCGAAAGCCGTGACGGCCACGACCGGGATCTTCTTGAGCTGGTCGTCCTCTTTGAGCCACTTCGTGACTTCGAGCCCAGACACCTCCGGAAGCTGAATGTCCATGAGGATAAGGTCTGGGCGATGCTCGCGGGCGAGCTCGAGTGCCTCCCTGCCGTTTCGCGTCTGGAGCGTCTTGTAGCCGTGTGCGTCGAGAAGATCGTGGAAGAGCTTCATATTGAGCTCGTTATCCTCGACGATCAGGATGGTCTTGGTCATCGGCCTCGGGGTCGGCTCCGGCGATTCGATCGGCCTATGATCGGCCATCTTGGGGTGCTGCGCTACGGCGCTTGGAACGGGCCTGAGAAACGACTCGAAAGCGGGCTTGGCCGTCGGCTTTTGAGCCGGCCTGATCTTCCAGAACAACATACTGACTCGCTCCCTCGATCACGGACTGCTGATTTCAGCGGAAACCCGTAACCAAACTCTTTAGGGAGGGCGGCCAAGCGGGAAACCGAGCTGGCTAATGACATTCGGCGGGTTTGAGGTATTCGAGCGCGGTCAAGGTTCCATGGATCGAGAAGTCGCCATAATCAATAAGCAGCTCGCGGCTCACGCCGTTTTCATAGAGGCGGAAATCGATCTGGTAGCTCGGCGTGAGGTCGCCTCCCTTCGGCTCGAAATAGCCGATCGACACCGGCCATGATGCCAGCTGGTCTAGTCCCTTTTCCTTGGCGGCCGGCTCGAGCTTATCGGCATCAGCACCTGCCTCGACCTTGCGGCCGATGAAGGCGGTCGTGTCGTAGACCTTCCGACCTTTCTCCGAGCCGTCATAGATCCTTGCCTGGAACAGCGATTGCCCGGATCGCGCGGCATTGATCAGGGCGAGGCTATGCTGGGTGGGAAATAGCACCTGGCCCGACAGGTTGAGCTCGGCGCGAGAGGGCTGACTGAGCTTCACCTTTATGGCCTCGTTGGGGGACTCGCGCACGGCCCTCCCCATGGTCACGTCGCCGAGCTTGTCGTTCAGATATTGCGCGGACTGAAAGCGGAATTTCTGGCCGTCACCCTGCTCCCAGGTCGAAGACCGGAGGTCGGTGAGGTTGGTCTGCCCTTGCGAGTCGGTCATCTGCGTGACCATTCGCATGTTCAGGGAATAGCCGTCGCATTCGGACCCAGTGAATTCGAACACCATACGGCCATCGATGCCGGTGATGCCCGAGGCAGTGCGGGCATCGTCCAGCGTCATCTCATAGATGGCGCGGTGGGCGACGAGCTTGCCCGGCTCTTTGGCCGCAAGCGCATGGGCGTGACCCGCGAGCGTGCCCCCGACAAGGGGAACTGCCAAGAGCAGGAGCAGCACCCGCCACCAGCTCAAACCAACCATATACGTCTCCAAGGCTTGGGCGCCTGGCCGGGCGGGCGGCGCTTTCACGGATTCTTTGCACCAACTTTCCTGCAGGACAAGTGCCCCAATCGGCGCGTTCACCTTGCGGGAGGCGCGGATTTGCTCGATGGTCGAGCCCCCGGATGGCGCGAGAAGAAGCGGAGGGCGACATGGCAGGTGAGATCGAAGCGCGGCTCGAGGCCCTCAACCTGGTGCTTCCCGAGGTGCCCTCCCCGGTCGCCGATTACGTGTCGTTCCTCCACCTGAACAATCAACTCTACGTCTCAGGGCAGTTGCCTCTGAAAAAGGGGCAAATCGCCGTCGCCGGCACGCTAGGGGCGGATCTCGACATCGATCAAGGCCAGGATGCCGCGAGGATCTGCGCCCTCAACATTCTGGCGCAGGTTAAAGCGGCCTTGGGCGACCTAGACCGCATCGTCCAATGCCTGCGTTTAACCGGCTATGTGAATGCCGTACCGGGCTTTACTGACCATCCCAAGGTCATCAATGCCGCCTCCGGGCTCATGGTCAAAGTGCTTGGGCAAAAGGGGCGCCATACGCGCGCAGCCGTGGGATGCTCGAGCCTGCCGCTCAACGCCGCCGTCGAGGTCGATGCGCTCTTTGCGATCGAGTAGCCCCGTGCCTGAGTCCCTCACATGGCCGAGCTCTATTGGTTGAAGCGGCCGATCGCGCACAGGGGACTGCACGATCAGGCCAAGGGCATCATCGAGAACAGCGCTTCCGCCGTGCGGGCCGCGTTGGGCGCCGGCTACGCTGTCGAGGTCGACCTGCAATGCTGCGCGGGGCACATGCCGGTCGTCTTCCACGACGCAACGCTCGACCGGCTTACGGCTGAAACGGGCCCCGTCGCCTCGCGCGACGCCGAGGCGCTGTGCGCAATCCCGTTGCGCAACAGCGAGGATCGCATCCTGTCACTTCCCGCTCTGCTTGATCTCGTCAATGGCCGCGTGCCGCTCCTGCTCGAGGTCAAGAGCAACTGGGCCTCCGACGGAAAATACGAGGCGAATATCGCGCTGCTGCTTGCGTCCTATCCCGGCCCTGTCGCAGTGATGTCATTCGATCCGCATTGCGTCGCGGCGTTTCGCGAGGTGTCGCCCGCTCTGCCGCGCGGGCTGATCGCCGAGCGCTTTGACCATCAGCACTACTGGTCGCAGCTGACTTTCATCCAGCGTTTTGCCATGAGGAACCTTTTTACCGCGGCCTTCGCATGGCCCCACTTCATCGCCTACAATATCAGGGCCCTGCCCGCGGTGGCGCCACTTGTGGCGCAGACCGTGTTCGGGCTGCCGCTCCTCACCTGGACGGTGCGCACCAAGGAAGAGCAGGACCGTGCCCTGCGTTATGCCGACGCCATGATCTTTGAAGGGATTAGGCCTTAGGCGATGGGCGACATCGAACGACCATTGCGAGAAACCGAACTCGAAAGCGACCATAAGGCTGCGGTCGTGCGCATCGCTTCGCGCATCGCCGACGTGCCAGCGGCCGACTGGGACGCATGCACACGCGGGCTCTCAACGCGAGTCGATAATCCATTCATTTGTCACGCTTTTATCAAAGCTCTGGAGGAGAGCGGATCGGCTACGCACAAGACCGGCTGGCTATCGCAACACCTGCTTCTCAAGGACGAGAGAGGCGATCTCGTTGGCTGCATGCCTTGTTATCTGAAATCCCATTCGCTCGGCGAATATGTCTTCGACCATGGCTGGGCCGACGCATACGCGCGCGCCGGCGGCAGCTACTATCCGAAGCTCCAGGCGTCGGTGCCCTTCACGCCGGTCACCGGCAAACGTCTCCTGGTGCGGGCTGGCGCGGACGCAGCAAAGCGCGAGGCAATTCTTCTCCACGCAGCGGTCGAGCTCACGGAGAGGCTCAACCTGTCCTCGCTGCACATCACTTTCCTCACGCGCGCAGAATGGGAACTCGCCGGCAAGCTTGGCTTCCTGCAGCGTACCGACCAGCAGTTCCACTGGCAGAACAATGGCTATCAGTGCTTCGAGGACTTCCTCGCCGCGCTCTCATCGCGCAAGCGGAAGGCGATCAAGAAGGAGCGCCGCGAAGCATTATCCGGCGGGATCGAGATCGAGTGGCTGACCAGGCGCGACCTTACCGAAGCCTATTGGGACGCCTTCTTCGCCTTCTACATGAACACCGGCTCACGCAAATGGGGCTCGCCGTATCTCACGCGGCCCTGCTTCAGCCTGTTCGGCGAGACCTTGGCGGACCAAATCCTGCTCGTGCTCGCCAAGCGCGCCGGGCACTACGTGGCCGGAGCGCTAAACTTCATCGGCGCCGACGCCCTCTATGGTCGTTACTGGGGAGGCATTGAGGAGCACCCCTATCTGCATTTCGAGGTCTGCTACTACCAGGCCATCGAGTTCGCCATTGCTCATAAACTCGCGCGCGTCGAGGCGGGCGCCCAAGGTGCGCACAAGCTCGCTCGAGGCTATCTGCCAGTGCAAACCTATAGCGCCCACTACATTGCCGATCCTGCGCTCCGCCGCGCGGTCGCCGATTATCTCAAGCGTGAGCGGCTCGCAGTTGCGCGTGAAATCGCGCTTCTCACCGAGGAGTCGCCCTACCGTAATTCGGATTAGGCCGTGGATGTCCCGCACTTCGGCGGGGATGACAGATTCTGATTTCGCGAAAAGTCGGGTATAGGACTGAGATGGTCTACGACGAGAACAACATCTTCGCCAAGATCCTGCGCGGCGAGATCCCCTGCCATAAGATCTACGAGGACGAGGACACCCTCGTCTTTCTCGACATCATGCCGGGCACCGAGGGCCACGCGCTCGTCGTCACCAAGGAAAAGGCGCGCGACCTGTTCGACATCAAGCCGGAGGCGCTGGCCAAGCTCATGGCGGTGGTGCAGAAGTTAGCACCCAAGATCAAGGAGGCGGTCGGCGCCGACGGGGTGCTGATCCAGCAATTCAACGGCTCGGCTGCCGGCCAGACCGTGTTCCATCTGCACGTCCACATCGTGCCGATCAAGCAGGGCGTACCGGTCAAGCCTCACGCCGGACAGATGGAAGATCAGGCGAAGCTCGCCGCCACCGCCCAGAAAATTAGAAGGACACTCACTTCGAACTGGCGCGGCGACAAATAACAAACTTGTGCCATCATGCTGGTGATGGCATGATGGTTCAAATGAATGCACGAACGCAGATCACCCTCGATTCGGAGATGCAGCGTCAGGCCCGAAGAAAGGCCGCTGAGCTTGGCATCTCATTTGCTGAATATGTTCGCCGCCTTGTGGCGCGGGATCTTGGATCCTTGAGACCGCGCAAAGCAGATATTTCCATTCTGTTCGATCTGATCGATGAAGGACCGGAGACGAACATCGCGCGAGACAAGGATAAGATGATCGGCGATGCCGTTTGGGACGAGCATCGCCACAAAACTACGCGTACACGTGCCCACGTGCGGTTGAAAACTAAAGAGTGAGTATCTTCGTCGGCTCCTCTGTTTGGTTCGCCGCAATGGACTCCGAGATCGGAATAACCCCTCGTGCCAAAGATCTTGAGAAGCAACTGGGACCACGTCACGACCACCATGTGCTCATCGAGACCTGGCTACTGCTCAACAGTCGATATCGGCCTGAGGTAGCCAACCGCTTTTGGGAGCAGCTTCAGCAAAGCGGTGTTCGTAAAGAAATCGCGGAGTTCTGACTTACAATCAGCTTGGGCAATCGGCCTGGCCTTTCCCTATCAGGCATTTTCCATCGTTGACCGAACAAGCTTCGCCGTTATGCGCGGACCGGCTCAAGATAAGGCGTTTGAAGTAGTGCGCTCTGGACACAGTCCAACGTTCCTGCTGTTTGACCGGGCGATCCTGAATCGCCAGCAGGTCACCTGCCTTTACAAGGGTCGGCACCGCGAAATTTGTCCGCACATTCTCGGGCACAATGGCGACCAGGAGACGGCACTTGTCTATCGGTTTGGCGGAGAGAGTGAAGGCGGCCTAACCAAAGAAAAAGGGCGGTGCTTCCTTTCGTACGTCGAAGAAGCACAGGTCCACAAGGGTGAGTGGCACTCAGGTGCAAGCCACCGAAAGGCGCAGCGCTGTGTCGACAGGTTGTACGTCGACGTCAATACCGCCATACCCAATCAGCCAGGCCGGTTGAGAAGCCTCGAATTGATTGGTAGGTCTTAGCTCGACAATGACCGCTCTGAACTCTCCATCGCAAGAATTACTTTGAGCCCAGCGGGACCTTGGGCACGAGGCTTACGCCAATCGCGCGCTGGCGGCCGCGCGGCCGCCGCGCGGCGCGCTTGGCACGCGGCTTGGGGCCTTCGGCTTTGACGCCGCCCTTGGGCCCTCCGTCGGGGCCCGAGCCATTGGGATCGGTATCCTCGGGGTCGCGCGGGCGGATTGGCGTGTCTGGCTTCAGATATTCGAAGCCAAGGACCTTTTCGTCGTCCTTGTCCTCAACGAGCACGCGCACGATGCCACCGTCCTTCAGAGCCCCGAACAGGATCTCCTCGGCGAGTGGCTTTTTGACGTGTTCCTGGATCACGCGCGCAAGTGGCCTGGCACCGAACTTGTCGTCATAGCCGCGCTCGGCCAGCCATTGGTTCGCCTCGGGCGTGAGCTCGATGGTAATGTTGCGGTCGCCAAGCTGCGCCTCGAGTTGAAACACGAACTTCTCCACCACCTTGGCGATGATCTCGGGCGACAAAGCCGCGAATGCGATGATCGCATCGAGCCGGTTGCGGAACTCGGGCGTGAACAGGCGATTGATCGCCTCCTCGTCGTCGCCCTCGCGTTTGGCGCGGTTGAAGCCGATGGCAGCCTTGGCGAGATCGGTGGCCCCGGCATTCGTCGTCATGATAAGGATCACGTTCTGGAAGTCGACGCGCTTGCCATTGTGATCGGTGAGCTTGCCGTGATCCATCACCTGCAACAGGATGTTGAACAGGTCAGGATGCGCCTTCTCGATCTCGTCGAGCAGCAGCACGCAGTGCGGATGCTGGTCGACGCCGTCGGTGAGCAGACCACCCTGGTCGAAGCCGACATAGCCGGGCGGTGCACCGATCAACCGCGACACGGTGTGACGCTCCATATATTCGCTCATGTCGAAGCGGAGCAGCTCGACGCCGAGCAAGAGCGCGAGCTGGCGTGCGACCTCGGTCTTGCCGACACCGGTCGGACCGGAGAACATGTAGCAGCCGATCGGTTTCCCTGGCTCGCGCAGACCCGCGCGCGATAGCTTGATAGCGGCGGCGAGCGCCTCAATCGCCCTGTCCTGACCGAACACGACCCGCTTCAAATCCTGGTCTATGGCCCGCAAAACCTCGGCGTCGGACTTCGACACGGTCTTTGGCGGAATGCGCGCCATGGTGGCGATGGTCGACTCGACCTCCTTGACGCCGATCGTCTTACGCCGCTGCCGCTCGGGCACCAGCATCTGCGAGGCGCCGGTCTCGTCGATCACATCGATCGCCTTGTCGGGCAGCTTGCGGTCGTGGATGTACTTTGCAGACAGCTCGACCGCCGACTTGATTGCCTGCTGGGTGTAGCGGACGCGGTGGAAGTCCTCGAAATAGGGTTTCAGTCCCTTCAGGATCTCGATCGCATCAGGCACCGACGGCTCGTTCACGTCGATCTTCTGGAACCGGCGCACCAGAGCCCGGTCCTTCTCGAAGTGCTGCCGGTATTCTTTGTAGGTGGTCGAGCCGATGCAGCGCAGCGTGCCAGATTGGAGCGCGGGCTTGAGCAGATTCGAGGCATCCATGGCGCCACCGGAAGTGGCGCCGGCACCGATCACCGTGTGGATCTCGTCGATGAACATGATGGCGCCGGGATAGGCTTCGATCTCGCGCATCACGGCCTTGAGACGCTCCTCGAAGTCGCCGCGATAGCGGGTGCCGGCGAGCAGCGCGCCCATATCGAGCTGGAAAATGGTTGAATCTGCCAGCACCTCGGGCACGTCGCCCATAACGATGCGTCGAGCAAGACCCTCGGCGATTGCCGTCTTGCCAACGCCGGGATCGCCCACAAACAGCGGGTTGTTCTTCTGGCGGCGGCACAGAACCTGGATGGTGCGCTGAATTTCCTGAGCACGGCCAATCAGCGGGTCGATGCGCCCTGCCCGCGCCTTCTGGTTCAGGTTGATGCAGTAGACCTCGAGCGCATCGGCGCCGCGCTTCTTTTCGTCGCCGCCCTCGACCGTGGCCGCGTCCTCATCGACCCCACGCACAGCGCGCGGCTCCGACATTCCGGCCCGCTTGGCTATGCCGTGACTGATGTAGTTGACCGCATCAAAGCGGGTCATGTGCTGCTCTTGCAGGAAGAAGGCGGCGTGGCTCTCGCGCTCGGCGAAGATGGCGACGAGCACGTTCGCGCCGGTCACCTCCTCGCGTCCGCTGGACTGCACATGCGCCACGGCGCGGTGGATCACCCGCTGGAAGCCTGCGGTGGGCTGAGCGTCGCCATGGGTGTCGAGCACGAGGCCGGAGAGCTCGTTGTCGATATAGCCGGTCAGTTTATCGCGGAGCACATCGAGGTCGACGTCGCAGGCGCGCATTACCGCGGCAGCGTCGCGGTCGTCGATCAAGGAGAGGAGCAGATGCTCCAAAGTCGCATACTCATGGCTGCGCTCGTTGGCATATTGCAGGGCGCGCCGAAGAGCCTGCTCGAGACTGGTCGAGAACGAAGCCACTTAAATCCTCACTCCTTCTCCATCGTGCATTGCAGCGGGTGCTCATGCTGACGGGCAAAGCTCGTCACCTGCGCTACCTTAGTCTCAGCCACCTCGTAAGTGTAGACCCCACAAATGCCGACGCCCTTCTGGTGGACATGCAACATGATGCGGGTCGCTTCCTCAGGCGGCTTGTTGAAGAACCGTTCGAGGACGTACACGACGAAATCCATCGGCGTGTAGTCGTCATTCAGGAGCAGCACTTTGTAGAGGCTCGGCCGCTTGGTCTTCGGCCGCGTCTTGGTGATGATATGGGTGCCGGTGTCGTCGCCCCGGCGAGGATCGCCGTTTCGCGCCATCGTCAGTCCCTATGTGGCGTATCGTTCTTCATCTTCAAGGCGAGTCGCTGCTGCTCGCTGCCAACCATCCTGGTTATTCTAACTGCATCGCGCAAGTGATCGCAAATCGCGGCGCTTCAACGTCCGGACCATAGGGTGAGTTGCCGACACGAAATCGGCAAAAAAAGAGACCCGGGGAACGACCCCGGGTCTCTTCGATGGGAAAAATGGAGTTTGGCGGGAGCCGTTACGCGACCTTCTTGGTGAAGGCAGCCTCGACTGGCTTATAGGCATCCTTGGCGAGGCCGACATACATCTCACCGAGCTTGGACATCTCGGCGACGTAAGTGTCATAGGCCTTCTTGGCATACTGCGACTGGATCTCGATGGCCTGCTCGATCGATTTGGCGCCGATCAGCTGCTCGAAGGCGCGAGTTGAATCCTCGAACGCCTTCTTGGAATAGTCGGTGATCTCGGCAGCAATAGCCTGGAAGCCCTTGTTGACCTCACCGAACGAGCGGACGGTTGCATCGAAGCCGTCTTTGCCTACTTTCTGGAACTCTTCAAAACCTTTGAGCATGTGAGCCCTCTCTAAAACCGGGTTGCGCGGAGCTTGCGAACGCGAGCGAAATATATGCATTGCACAAAAAACGTCAACATGAATTTCTTGCACTGCACAATAACCGCACTACCGATTACTTAATACTTTGGCAATAAACGAATTTTAGCTTTATTGCCCGCCATGTTATAGGACTGCGCTAGCTTTGCGCATTCGGCGCGAAAAGCGGCGCGCGAGGGAAGGCCGTCAAACGGGGGAAGGTTTCTCGCCTTCCGGGGGTAAGTGGGCATTATCAACTTTAATCGGTGGTCGAGATCAGGCCTGGCAGCGCGTGTGCTGCTCGCGCCGCTCCTCATAGTTGCTGTGGCCGGCGCACCTTTGAGCGAGGCACACGCCGCCAAGCGCAGGTCGAGCGGGGGCGCGCCTCAGATCACCTCGGCCATCGTCGTCGATATGAACTCAGGCTCGATCCTTTATTCGCAATCGGCCGACCTGCCTCGCTATCCCGCGTCGCTCACCAAGATGATGACGCTTTACGTGCTGTTTGGCTATTTGCGCGCCGGCAAAGTCACGCCCACGTCGGAACTTGTCGTGACGCCGCATGCTGCAAGCCAAGCGCCGACCAAATTGGGCTTGAAGCCCGGTGCGACAATAAGCACGACCGACGCGGTGAAGGCGCTCGTGACCCAGTCGGCTAACGATGCCGCCGTCACCATCGCCGAAAACCTCGCGGGCACCGAGGAGAACTTCGCGCGGGTCATGACTGATACGGCGCGAAGCATCGGCATGAACGCCACGACTTTCCGCAACGCCTCGGGCCTGCCCAACGAGGACCAGATCACGACCGCGCGCGACATGGCGACGCTTGCCGCCCATCTCATCCACGACTACCCGGAATATTACGGGGTGTTCGAGACGCGCTATTTCACCTTCAACGGCCACAAGTACCGCAACCACAACAAACTCCTGTTCGGCTACCAGGGCTGTGACGGCATCAAGACGGGCTACACCAAAGCAAGCGGTTTCAACCTTACCGCGTCGGTGCACCGCGGCAACAAGCATCTCGTCGCCGTGGTGCTTGGCGGGAAAACCGGTGGGCAGCGCGATGCGGCGATGCGCTCGCTTCTCGACCGGCATTTCGCCAAGGCCACCGACACGAAGCCTACGCCTGCCCAACTGCTCGCTTCGCTCGTGCCGGCGCCCTCGCCACCGGCTGTGCAAAAACCGGCCTATACGCTTGCACCGCCAACACCGGCACCATCCGCTTCTACTGCTCGAGCTGGCGAGACTTCCACGGATACCACCGCCGACACAACCACCGACACCGAGGAGGGCGATACTGGCGATCCGGCAGAGCCGATCGAGGCTAGCGTGACCGTGACAGAGCCCGGTGCTAAGGCCACGACCAAGCCCGGCAAATATCAGGGCGCTTTCCAGGTCCAAGTCGGCGCCTTTACGTCGGAAGCTGAGGCCCAGAACAGGCTCGGTATGGTGCAGCAACGCGCCTCAGACCTGCTCGACGGGCACATGCCCTTCACCACCTCCTTCATGATGGGCGATGAGGAGTGGTATCGGGCGCGGTTCGCCGGCTTCTCGCGGGAAAGCGCTCAAGCTGCTTGTGCGACGCTCAAGAAGATGTCGCTCGACTGCGCGGTGATGAAAGCAGAATAGCACCCCGCCGGCATTATCTCTGACCGAGCAGGACTTCTTTGGCCTCGTTGATGCGCGCCGCGAGGTAAGTCGATCCGCCCTGATCTGGGTGCATTTTCATTATCAATCTGCGATGAGCCTGCTTGATCTCCTCCTCGCTCGCGGTCTTGTCGACGCCTAGCACGGCATAGGCCTCCTCTACGCTCATTCGATTGGGCCGAGCGCGACCGCGGGGTGCCTCGGTCCTCTCTTCCTCTGCAAAACCACGAGGATGCCAATCTGCTTCTGCCGAACTTTGATCGCGCCAATTTGGCAGGCGCCAGTCGAGATAGGCTTCCATGAGCGCTGCTTCCCGGGTGCCGGCAGAGTGCAGCTCTGCGAGCAGGTCCATCGCCTCCCGGTCGCTAAGGGCAGATAAGGTGCGTCCGGCGAAACGGCCTGACAGGCACTTCCCGTCCATATGCCCGCTGTCGTGATCGAGCTCCATTTCGAGCCGATCGGTGCGGACTTGCGATTTCTGCCCAGGCGATCTTTGCGCCGAACCGAAAGACCTGCCGCTGAATCCAAGCACGTTTCTCCCACCCACGAGCGCAAGCCCGAACACGGCGAGCGGAATGGCAAGAGGCAGCGCCCCGCGCATTAGAAGGAACGCCGCTCCAGCGAGCGCGACGACGCCGCTACTCTTGCGGATCACCATGGCGAGCGTGCGCGGGTCGGCCCGCACAAGGAAGCGGCCTCCGATAAGGAGAAGCAGAAGGACCGCACTACCGGCAAGAAAATACGCCATCGTAGAATGCCGTTTAGCCGAGCTGCTCGAGCAGACGGAGCGCAGCGCCGCTCCTTGTCTTGTCGCTGAAGTTCTGCAGCGCCTTCCGGCCGCCCGTGGCATAGACCGCGACCGCGGTCAAAAGCTCACGAAGCTGGCGCGCGGAACCCTCGTCAAACGGAACATAGGCCCCGCGCGACAGTCGCGCGATCTCTCTGAAGGCGCGCTCGGCTTTCGCGTCACGACCCTCATGGAAGATGAACACGGGCACCTTCACCAGTCCCAATTCGCCGGCAAGCCGGGCGAGCCGGTCGACATCCTCCTCCATGCAGTCGCCCACATAGACCAGCGCGTTCACTTTGGAGCTCTCGCTTTCGCGCCGGGCATGGGCAAGGACTTTGGCGATCTGCGTCAAGCCGCCCTGGCAGGAGACGTTGCGCATCAGCTTGGCCAGCGCGACGGGGTCAGAAACCCATTTCGACGCCTGGCACTCGTTGAACCCGCGGAAATAGACAAGCTGCACATCGAGCCCGCCGACAGCCTTGACGGCGTTGAACATGTCGGCCTGAAGCTCGAGAGCGAGGTCCCAGGAGGGCTGCCGGCTCATGGTGGCGTCCATGGCGAAGATCAGCCTGCCGCGGCCGGATGCGGCGGGCGTCAAGGATTTAACTTGTTTGAGAAACGCATCGATCTCCGAACGGGAAGATTGACCGGCGGCGACCTCGCCGCTCGCGCTCTTGGCCGGCGCCTTGGGCTCAGGCATCTGATGGCGCCTCCCGCGCCACGTGTACTACTGGCCTATAAATGGACCCTGGCGCGCTTGGGTCAATGCCGCGAGGCCAGGATCACGCGTCGTCGGAGCCGGCGGCGAGAAGACTCGCGTTGCCGCCTGAGGCCGTGAGGTCGGTCGAACGCACACGCTCGATGGCGAAGGCTTGCAAATAATGCGGTCCGCCAGCCTTAGGCCCTGCGCCTGACAGCCCTTCTCCGCCGAAGGGCTGCACGCCAACCACGGCGCCGATCTGGTTGCGGTTCACGTACATATTGCCGACCTTTGCGCGGGCGGCGACGAAGTCCGCCGTCGCCTTGATGCGGCTGTGCAGGCCGAGGGTGAGGCCGTAGCCGGTGGCATTGATCGCCTCGCAGACCTCTGCCAAGCGGTCCCCGGCAAATCGCATCACGTGCAGGATGGGACCGAACACCTCGCGTTTCAGCACGGTGATCGAAGGAATTTCGTAGATGGCAGGCGAGACATAGCTCCCAAGTGCGTGCTCCTCGCTCAGGGGCAGGTCGAGCAATTCGCGCGACTCCTTGCGCATTCGGACCTTGTGGGTTTCGAGCGCAGCGCGCGCGTCCTCGTCGACGAGTGGACCGACATCGGTGGCATAGTCGAGCGGATCGCCTATCCTGAGTTCGCGAGCCGCCCCGAGCAGCATTTCGAGCATCTCGTCGGCAACGTCCTCTTGCAGAAAAAGCACGCGCAGCGCCGAGCAACGCTGGCCCGCGCTGTCGAAGGCGGAGGCGAGCGCATCGTCGACCACCTGCTCAGGCAGCGCCGAAGAGTCCACGATCATGGTATTGAGCCCGCCAGTTTCGGCGATGAGCTTCACGATCGGGCCGTCACGGGCGGCGATCGCCCGGTTGATGGCGATGCCGGTCTCGGTCCCTCCGGTAAACGCAATGCCGTCCACGCGCGGGTCGCCGACAAGTGCTGTGCCCACCACCTCGCCCCGCCCCGGCAGGAGATGCATCACGTCAGGAGGAACGCCCGCTTGATGCATCAGGCGCACGACGCGGGCTGCGGTGAGAGGCGTCTGCTCGGCGGGCTTCGCCACAACGGCATTCCCGGCGGCAAGCGCACCTGCGATCTGCCCGGTGAAGATGGCGAGCGGGAAATTCCATGGCGAGATGCAGGCGAACACGCCGCGGCCGTGCAGCGACAATTCGTCCTGCTCGCCCGTTGGACCCTTCAATAGGCGTGGTTCGGTGAACTGCCGGCGCGCCTCAGCCGCAGAATAGCGCAGATGATCGACCGCCTCGCGCACGTCGCCTTGGGCGTTCGGAAGCGTCTTCCCGGCCTCCCGCACCATCAACGCCATGAGCCCCGGGCGGTCGGCCTCGAACAGGTCGGCGGCGCGCTCAAGTATGGCGGCGCGCGCCTCGCCGCCGAGCCTGTCCCACTCCCCGCTCGCCGCTTTGGCCGTAGCCAGCGCCTCGTCAATGACTTCGGGGCTGGCGGTTCGACAGGTCCCAACCACAACCCTGCGGTCATGCGGCGAGGTCACCCCAGTGACGTCGCCTCCGTCCTCGATCTCCTCGCCGGCAACAATAGGATTGGCTGTCGCCGGACGCGCCAACACTTCCTTGATGGAAGCGACCAGCGGCTCGCGCACCGCATTGTCCCACAATGGCAGGCCGAGGCTGTTACGGCGCTCGGGGAGATAAAGGTCGGGCGGAATCGGGATTTGCGGGTTGGCTTTCTCTGGCAGCGCAGCGGCCTTCTCCACCGGATCGGCGACGATGGCGCTGATCGGCGCTTGATCGTCCGCGAGCCGTTTGACGAACGACGTGTTTGCCCCGTTTTCCAATAGGCGCCGCACCAGGTAAGCAAGCAGGTCCCGGTGCCCCCCGACCGGCGCATAGATTCGGCAAGACTTGGCGAGCGAATCCGGATGCACCACCTCGCGATGCAGTGCCTCTCCCATGCCGTAGAGCCGCTGGAACTCGTAGGGGCGATTTCCCCCGAGCGTCACGATCGCCGCGACGGTATGGGCGTTATGTGAGGCGAATTGCGGATAGAAGCAGTCGGGCCGCGCAAGCAGCGCATGCGCCGCCGCGAGATAAGCAACGTCGGTGTTGACTTTCCGGGTGAAGACGGGATAGCCCGCGAGCCCCTGTTTCTGCGCCCACTCGATTTCGCTGTCCCAGTAAGCGCCCTTGACGAGGCGAACCGGGATGCGCCGGCCCATCACGACCGCCACATCGGCGAGCCAGTCGATCAGAGGCAGCGCCCGCTTGCTGTAGGCCTGCATGGCAAAGCCGAGTCCGTTCCAGCCGGCGAGCGCCGGATCGATGAGGAGCGGCTCGGTCAATGCAAGCGACAAATCGAGCTTGTCGGCCTCCTCGGCGTCGACGGTGAGCGGCAACCAAGCCTTGCGCATCGCATGCGCGAGCTCAAAGAGCCGCGGCACGAGCTCCTTCTGGAGGCGCGCCTCTTGCGATGGGTGATAGCGTGGGTGCAGGGCCGAAAGCTTTACCGAGAGCCCTGGGCGACGCTGCAGCTCATTCTCGGTCCGGCCCGGGGGCTCGCCGGCCCAGGCTGCGATGGCCGCGATTGCCTCGCCATAACCTCGCGCGTAACGTTTGGCGTCGTCCTCGGTACGAGCGGCTTCTCCCAACATGTCGAAGGAGAAGCGATAGCCTTGCTCCCTGTCATTCTCGGCATTAGCAAGCGCCTCTTCGATCGTCTGTCCGAGCACGAACTGGCGCCCGAGAATGCGCATGGCCTGGCGCAGCGCCTGGCGGATCACTGGCTCGCCGCTTCGCGCTACGAGGCGCCGGACGAAGCTCGTCGGATCGCTCCGCCGGTTCTCGCCCCAATCGACAATGTGTCCGGTCAGCATCAAGCCCCAGGTCGAAGCATTGACGAGGAGCGAGTCCGAATGTCCGAGATGGCGCCCCCAATCGCCCGAGCCGATGGTTCCCGCAATAAGACGGTCGGCGGTGGCAGCGTCGGGAACGCGGAGGAGCGCCTCGGCGAGGCAGAGCAGGAGAACCCCCTCTTCGCTCGATAGCCCATATTCATGGAGGAAGGAGTCGATCCCGCCTTGCTCGTGCCTTCCCTCGCGCGCGGCCTTGACCAGATCGCCCGCGAGACGCTCGATTTGCCGGCGGTCATCCGCGCTGAGGCTGGCCCGCTCGATGAGGCTCTCGACGAGAGGACCTTCGTCGGCAAGCAAAGCCTTGCTGATCGCTTGCCGGCTGGGCGGCGAAGGCGGTGCGGCATTGTCGCGTTTTGGCTCGCCCATGGTCCAAGTCTAGACCTTTGGCCCTCGCCCAACTATTGCGCTCTTGTTATGGTCGCCGCCCTCAGGGAGTCCGAACCATGCCGACTGGCATCACCACTTCCCGCACGGTCGCGGATTTGAGGGCCCATGTCGCCCCGTGGCGCAAGGCCGGCAAAAGCATCGCGCTCGTCCCCACCATGGGCGCGCTCCACGCCGGACATCTCTCGCTGGTGACGCTCGCCAAGAGCAAGGCGGACCGGGTCGTGGTCTCGATCTTCGTGAATCCGATACAATTCGGGCCGCGCGAGGACTTCAACACCTATCCGCGCGACGAGGCCGGTGACATCGAGAAGCTCCGCGCTGCCGGGGCGGACCTCGTATTCGCGCCCAATACGGCGGAGATGTATCCCGCTGGCTTCAGCACAAAAGTAAGCATAGGCGATCTGACCGAGGATCTCTGCGGGGCAAACCGGCCCAATCATTTCGACGGCGTTGCCACTGTAGTGACCAAGCTCCTGCTGCAATGCGCGCCCGACATGGCGATCTTCGGCGAGAAGGACTATCAGCAGCTGCTCGTCATCAAGCATCTCGTACGCGACCTCAACGTCCCGGTCGAAGTTCTGGGCGGAGATATCGTGCGAGAGAAGGACGGGCTCGCGCTGTCCTCCCGCAATGCCTATCTCTCACCCGCTGAGCGCAAGACCGCCCCGCTGCTGCATCAAACCATTTCAGAAGTGGCTGCAGCCTTGGCCCGCGGCGAGGGAGCCGATGCCGCGTGCGTGGCTGGACGATTCAAACTCGAGGCAGCTGGCTTTCGCGTCGACTATATCGCCGTGCGTGATCCCGACACTCTCAAGCCCCTGTCAGGACCGGTGAAGCATGCGCGCGTGCTCGCAGCAGCCTATCTCGGGAAGACGCGCCTCATCGACAACGTGCCGGTGCCAGCTACCAATCGATGAGCCGGAGTTCGCGCAGTTCCTCGCGCATGCGGCGCGGAATGGTCTCATCGGCGCCATCGACCACGCCAACGTCTTTGGGCGCATCAGCCGCTTCGAGATAACGCCAACCTTGGAAGGCGCGGCGCGGATGAGCTCTGGTCGCAACCAGCTCCCTGTCGAGCACGATGCCGCAACAGGCGGTGCCATCATCTTTAGTGTCTGGCCTGAGGTCGAGCACCTTCTGGCGTACCAGGACAAAGCCCTTGATTACCCAATAAAGCGAACCACCATCGATCACCTCCTCGCGCCGCTTCGGCATCTGCAGCGTGCGGTGGCAGAGCTCGGGCGTCTTGCGTGCATGCTTCAAGCGCTTTAGCCGCTCTGTCTGCCACGCGGCAAGCTCCTCGACGGTGTCGACGCCGACGCAAAGCTTGATGAGATGGATGGTCATTGTCCCCTCAATGCGCCATGAACAGCGGGAGCGTCGCTTCTTCGAGCATGGTCAGTGTGACCCCTCCAAGGATGAACTCTCGCCAGCGCGAATGATGAAACGCACCCATCACGATCATGTCGGCTTTAAGCTCCTTGGCCTTAGCCAGAAGGAGCTTGCCGATATCGCCACGCTCAAGCGTGAGACGCACCACCTCCGCGGCAACACCGTGGCGCTTCAGATGCGCCACCATGTCCTCCACCGCCGGCTCGTCGTTTTCCCCTGGGTCTGCCGGCACGCCGACGAGCAGCACCACCCGCTCCGCCTGCTGGAGAAAAATAAGGGCATCGTTGCAGGCACGCGCGGCCTGAGGGCTGCCGTCCCAAGCCGCAACGACGGTCGTCGGCCGCACGATGGCGGCTGGTGTCGGCGGAACGATGATCACCGGGCGGCCCGAGGCGAACAGGCAACGCTCGACGAGCGCATATTGGCCGATCAACGGATCGCCGTGTCGCGGCTGGCCGAGCACCGTGATGTCGGCGTGGCGAGCGCAAAAGGCGAACTCGCGCGGGAACTCGTCGCTGACCCCCTGCATCAATCTTATCTCGATGCTCACGCCTTTGGCCTCGCAATGGGTCTTGCAGTCATGAAGCGCAACTTCGCCTTGCGACTTAACGCTTTGCAGGACCTCGCTCATGTCGGCGAAGCCAGCATCGACGCCGTACAAAGGCAGGAGCGCCATCGGAGCGAAGCTCACGCCGATAAGATGCGCGCCATGATCCTTGGCGAGCGCCGCGGCGAATGCGATGCGCGCCTTTGTGGTCTCGGCGCCGTCCACGTAAAGAATGATATCGTTCAGGGCCATGCCTGTTACTTTACCGCGATCTTAGCCGGTGATCCCGCGGCGTCAGGTGACACATCACGCGGGGCTGACGGCCCCGTGAGGGCGATTGACCCCGCGCGCACACAGCTTTGATAAGGATTTACGCAAGTCATTCTTGCAGGAGGGCAATAGCTGGCTTGGCGGGTCTCCGCCACCAACGCCTAGAACTCATGCACAGGAGAGAAATATAGAGCTGAACAAGAAATCGGCTACTAAAATGCCATGCGACCTTCGCGGGCGAGGACGAGGCCGAGCTTCGCGCCGCGTCTTATCTCAAGGATTGGGTCGACACGGGGCTGCTGGCGGGTTTTCAGCTACACTAGGCGTAGGCCCTGCAAGATCGCAGCCTGCAACTGCGCGAGTCTCCGGCGCCGGGAACAGCGCGTCACTCCTCCCCCTCAGCCAGTAGGCGAGAAGCCCAACCCATTCACGCGTGGCGACATCGACACGGCGCAAGCCCTCCGAGACCTTGTCAAAGGGCCGCGTCAAATCCGCCTTGCCGCGCGTGCGGTAATCGACCGGCCAGGGCTCGACGTCGAAGCCAGCCTTGCGAAAGGCGCCCATCGCGCGCGGAATGTGATGGGCCGAGGTAATCAGGATCCATCGTTTGCCGGGTCCGAGATCGCCCTGCTTGATCAGCTCCTCTTTGAGGAAGACCGCATTCTCGTAAGTGTCGCGCGCAGACGCTTCGAGGATCAGTCGATCTTTTGCGACACCCATTGCGGTGAGGAGCGCTTCTGCGCCCTCAGCCTCGCTGCCAGACTTGTAAAGAATACCTGCGTCACCGCCTGTGAACGCGATTTTCGAGTTAGGGAAGCGTTGCGCCAGGATGGCCCCCTCGACGATCCGCTCCGCAGCCTCGTTTAGCGCTGGCGCATGGCGTGCCGTGCCGACCAGCCTGTCCTCGGCGCCGCCAAGGATGATGAAGCCTGTGGGCGGAGGCGGACTGTCGAGATTGGTCCGCGGGAAACGGTTCTCGAGCGGCAGGACCAAGACATTGCCGAGCGGCGAAAGCCCTGCCAGCAATAGCAGAATTGCACCGATGGTGACGAAGCGGCGCCCCCATCGTGCCCATCCGGTCCAAATCAGGATAGCGCCGTAGCCGATGAGAAGCGCGATTAGGGTAGATGGCTGCAGCAGGAACCACAGCCCTTTGGCGAGATAGAAGAACATGCGCGAAAAGCCCCCGGTCCTAGCTCAACCAAATAGCAGCTAGGCCGAGAAAGGCGAAGAAGCCGACGCAATCCGTGCACATCGTCACAAACACGCCCGAGGCGATGGCCGGATCGAGCCTCACCGCGTAAAGGCCGAGGGGAATCAGGATCCCGGCAAGCGCCGCCACCAACAGATTGATGATCATGGCGGCGCCGATCACAAGTCCGAGCGTGCCGCTGCCGAACCAATAGAAAGCGATGGCGCCCATGATCACCGCGAATAGGAGCCCGTTGAGAAGCCCGACTGCCGTCTCTCGGCCAATGACTCTTGCCGCATTGATCCAGCCCAATTCGTGAGTGGCTAGTGCGCGTACGGCAACGGTCATGGTTTGCGTTCCGGCATTTCCCCCCATCGAGGCGACGATGGGCATAAGCACGGCGAGCGCCACCATCTGCTGGATGGTTGCATCAAAAAGGCTGATGACCCAAGAGGCCAGGATCGCAGTGCCGAGATTGACGAACAGCCAAAGGAAGCGGTGCTTGGTGGTTTGCAGCACCGGGTCCGAGACCGATTCACCACCGACGCCGCCGAGTCTCAGAATGTCTTCCTGGGCTTCCTCCTGCACCACCTCGACCACGTCGTCGGCGGTAATCACGCCGACCAGCCGCCCATCGTCGTCGATCACCGCCGCAGAGGTAAGATTGTAGCGCTCGAACTGGCGTGCCGCTTCCTCCTGGTCGGCCTTCGCCGGGATCGGATGAATTTCCCGGTCGGTGATGGAGTCGATCGACGCCGTGCGCTTCGAGCGGAGCAGGCGGTTGAGGGCGATCGAGCCAAGCAGGTGATAGGCCGGATCGACGACGAACACTTCATAGAAGCGGTCAGGCAGATCGTCGGCCTCGCTCATATAGTCGATCGTCTGCCCCACCGACCAGAACGGTGGGACGGCGATGAGATCGGTCTGCATGATGCGGCCGGCCGAGTCCTCGGGATATTCGAGGCTCCGCTCGAGCTTGGCGCGCTCGAAGGACGGCAGCTTGGCGAGGATGTCAGACTGCTCTTCCTTGTCGAGGTCTTCGATGACATAGACGGCCTCGTCGGACTCGAGCTGCTGCAGGGCCTCGGCCACCTGCTCGGTAGGCATGACTTCGAGCACCTGGTCGCGCACCGACTCGTCCAGCTCGGGTAGCGCAGCCGCGTCGAAGTCGTCGCCAAGAATGGAAACGAGGGACGCGCGCTGGTCCGGATGAAGGAGCTTTATGAGATCGGCGAGATCGGCCGCATGGAGCGGCAGCACCAGGTCACGGACCTTGGCCGCATCGCCTTCCTCGAGCGCGGTCTCGACGGCGTGCAGGAAGTCGGAGCGAATGCCTCCATCCTCGTCGCGCAGTTCGACCTCGGTTGCGGCGTCCTGCATGGCTTGCCCAATCGCCGGGTTGATAGCGTCAAGCGGGAAGGGCCGCGATCAGAAGCAGGGATCGACGCCTAGAAAAAGAGTCGCGGATCGCCGCTTCCGGCCTGCGACAACAGGCGCGGCTTGCGACGCACTAGACGCTTGTTGCCTCGGAATTTCCAGCCAAAAAATGGCGAGGTGGCTGGAGGAGTTCCGGAAGGGTTGATGGGAAGGACTGGTGCGGTCGAGAGGAATCGAACCTCCACGGGCTGAGCCCACAGCGCCCTCAACGCTGCGCGTCTACCATTTCCGCCACGACCGCAAGATCCGGAAGGTTTCCGCCCCCGGATATGGCTATAGGCTAACCCAGCGGCAAGCGCCGGGGGCCCGCTGCCTTAGCAAACCTGCCTGGGGCGTGCAAGGTGGCCTTGGCTATCTTCGCAGGCGTAGACTAATCGCATGAGTGAGCATCTCTTAGATGTTGGACAGGCCAGTCCCCCGGCGGTGGGTCCAGTCGAATGGCTCACGAGCGGCGCTCCGGTCGCGTATCCCCATGCTATGGCTTTGATGGAGAGAAGGGCCTCGGCCATCGGCCGCGGAGAGGCGCCCGAATGCGTCTGGTTGCTCGAGCATCCTCCGCTCTATACGGCCGGGATCAGCGCCGATCCTGCCGAGCTAATCGCGCCCGACCGCTTTCCCGTGTTCAAGACGGGCCGCGGCGGCCGCTTCACCTATCACGGCCCTGGCCAGAGAGTCGCTTACGTCATGCTCGACCTGTCGCGGCGCGACCGTGACGTGAGAGCCTTCGTGCAGGCACTCGAAAACTGGATGATCACCGCCCTCGACGCTCTCGGCGTATCGGGTGAACGGCACGGCGAGCAGATCGGTGTATTCGTCGGCGATGCCAAGATTGCCAGCATCGGCGTGCGCGTTCGGCACTGGGTCACGATGCACGGGGTGAGCCTCAACGTCGCGCCCGACTTGGAGCACTTCTCCGGCATCCTGCCGTGCGGACTTTCAAGTCCCGTGACGAGCCTCGCCGCGCTTGGCGCCGAGACGGATATGGCTCTGGTCGATCGGGCGCTTCGCGCCACCTTCGTCGAGGTGTTCGGAAAAGGTATAGTCAGCGCCAACGATCCGTCGCGCGCACGTTGAAGCCAGGCGGAACCAAGCCGCCCTCCTTGGTGATCGTGACCTTTGTCACGCGTGCGTCGGCAGGACCTTTCTCGCAACGCTTGAGCATGTCGGCGACCACATCCAGAGGGCCGGAGAATACGGCTTCCACGCTGCCGTCGCTCATGTTGCGCACGGTGCCGTCGAGGCCGAGCTGCTGTGCGGTTTCGTAAGTCCAGGCGCGGAAGTAGACGCCCTGCACCCGGCCTTCGATCTTCACCGTGACTGTTCGCCTTGCTTCCGGCTCTTTACTGGGCATGGCGGAAACGCGCCTTTACGCAAACTCCAGGATCACGGCATCGACATTGAGGCTGTCGCCGGGCTTGGCCAGAACCTTGGCGACTTTGGCATCGCGCTCGGCCTTGAGCACATTCTCCATCTTCATCGCCTCGACGACGCATAGCGCGTCGCCCGCGGCAACCTCCTGGCCTTCGCGGACATTGAGCGACACGACGAGCCCGGGCATCGGGCAGAGCAGAAACTTGGACGTGTCGGGCTTGGCTTTGGGCGGCATCTTCGCCATGAGCTCGGTCTCACGATCGGTAAAGACGCGCGCCGCGACTTCCACGCCTTGGTAGGTCAAGTGATAGCCGTTGAGGATGGTACGCACCTCCACCGCGACGGGCTTCGAGTTGATCATCCCCTCGAATACCGGAGTGCCGAACCACCAATCGGTCGCGAGGTTGATCTTTCGCTTTTTCTCGCCGGTTCCCGCGCCTCCAAGCCTCACGGTCAGGGGGCCGTCAAGCCCGCCTTCCATGGTGATGCGCACGCGCTCCTCGCCAAGCTCGACGATGCGCGTCTCGGCGAAGCGCACCGGCTCGCCGTGCATCTGCTGGGTGATGGCGCGGCGGCGCTGATTTGAGAGGTGGTCGATAGATGCCGCGACGGCAACCAGAACGTCGCGCACATCGCCTTCCGGCGTTGGCGGCTTGAAACCCTCGGGAAACTCCTCGGCGATGAACTTGGTCGAGAGCCGCCCTTCCCTCCACCGCTCGTTCCGCATCAGCACGGCAAGGAACGGAATGTTGTGGCGGAAGCCGTCGATGGCGAAAGCGTCAAGCGCGTTGCCCATATGCTCGATCGCGGTGAGCCGTTTCGGCGCATGGGTGATGAGCTTCGCGATCATCGGGTCGTAATAGACGCTGATCTCGCCACCCTCCTCGATGCCGGAGTCGAGCCGCGTGGTGATGCCGTCCTCGGTGCCGAGCCGCGGCGGCTTGTAGCGCACCAGCCGCCCGGTCGAAGGCAGGAAGTTCCGCGTCGGATCCTCGGCATAGATGCGGGTCTCGATGGCCGAGCCGGTCAGCTTCACATCCTTCTGCTTGATGGAGAGCTTCTCGCCAGCGGCGACCTTGAGCATCTCCTCGACGAGGTCGAGCCCGGTGACAAGCTCGGTGACGGGATGCTCGACCTGAAGCCGGGTATTCATCTCGAGGAAATAGAAATTGCGCTCCTTGTCGACGATGAACTCGACGGTCCCCGCCGAATCGTAGCCGACCGCTTTGGCAAGCGATACCGCCTGAGCACCCATCGCCGCGCGCGTCTTGGCGTCGATGAACGGGCTCGGCGCCTCCTCTATGACCTTCTGGTTCCGTCGCTGTATCGAGCATTCGCGCTCGCCGAGGTGGATGACGTTGCCGTGCTTGTCGCCGAGCACTTGGATCTCGATATGGCGCGGCTCCTCGACATATTTCTCGATGAAAACGCGATCGTCGCCGAAGCTCGAACGTGCTTCGGACTTGGACGAGGTGAAGCCCTCCTCCACTTCTTTGCGGCTGTAGGCGATGCGCATGCCTTTGCCACCGCCCCCGGCCGAGGCCTTGATCATCACCGGATAGCCGATTTCCTCGGCGATCTTCACCGCTTCCTTGGCATCCTTGATTACGCCGAGGTGGCCGGGGACGGTCGAGACTTTCGCCTTCGCAGCCAGCTTCTTGGATTCGATCTTGTCGCCCATCGCCTCGATGGCCTTGACGTTGGGGCCGACGAACACGATGCCGGCATCGTCGAGAGCCTGGGCGAAGGCCGGATTCTCAGAGAGAAACCCGTAGCCCGGATGAACGGCCTCGGAACCAGTGTTTCTGGCCGCGGCGACGATCTTGTCGATGTCGAGATAGGACTGGGCAGCTTGCGCCGGGCCGATCGGTACGGCCTCGTCGGCCATATCGACATGCAACGCGTCGCGGTCGGCATCGGAATAGACCGCGACTGTCTTGATGCCGAGGCGGCGCGCGGTCTTGATGATGCGGCAGGCGATCTCGCCCCTGTTGGCGATGAGAAGCTTTGAGAACATACGGTCCCCGGCCCTGATGGTCCCGAATTACTAGAGACTTGATTGAGGCGAGTAAACTGGCCGGGCGCGGTTAGGTAACGCTCGCCTATTCTGCCGCAGTCGGCAGCCGCCTCCGCCGCCGCTCCTTCTTCGAGGGCCGGCGCTCAGGACCATGCTGGTCCGTCGTAACGGCGACCGGAGCAAATAGAGGCGGCTCGGGGACCGCAGGGCTCTCGGAAGCCTCGGGTGTCGGCTCGGGCCCTCCAGCGAACAACATACCAGCCTTAGCCTCCTCGTCGGCTTCTACCAGGGTCTCGACGGGCGGCTCGGCCCGATCGACAGGAGAGGCAGCATGGACGATGATGGGCTCCCCGCGGGCTTCGGCGCGGGCCTTCACCTTCTGATGGTCACGGGCAAGGTAGGTGTAAACCGCAGGAGTGACGAACAGGGTGAACATCGTTCCGATGGTCATTCCGGCCGCAATCACGAGCCCGATATCGAAGCGGCTCGCAGCGCCGGCACCCTTAGCGATCAGGAGCGGCACCATGGCCACCACCATAGCGGCTGTCGTCATCAGAATGGGACGGAGTCTGATGGCGGCGGCGTGCTCGATTGCCTCGCGCCGGCTATAGCCCGGCTCCTCCTGGAGTTTGTTGGCGAAATCCACCATCAGGATGCCGTGCTTTGAGATTAGCCCGATCAGGGTGACTAGGCCGATCTGCGTATAGATGTTGATCGAGGCTAGCCCGGCATTGAGCGGGATGAGTGCGCCGAACATCGAGCATGGTAGCGCAATCAGAATGATCAGAGGATCGCGGAAGCTCTCATATTGGGCGGCAAGGACCAGGAAGATCACTATCAGCGCGAAGATGAAGGTGTAGACAAGCGTGTTGCCTTCTTGCACGAACTGCCGGCTTTCGCCCTGGAAGTCGTAGGTGAAGCCTTCGGGAAAGCTCTCGGCCTTCTTCTTGAGGAAGTCGATCGCCTCGCCCACCGTCCGGCCTGGGAACGGCACGGCCGACAGCGTCGCCGAATTGAGTTGCTGGAAATTGGTGAGCGAGTTCGGCTGCACCACCTTGTTCACCGTCGCCACGTTCGACAGCGGCACGAGCGTTCCGGCGCTGGTGCGGATCTGATAGCGCGTGAGCCAATCCTCGTTCAGTCGATATTCGCGCGGCACCTGCGGGATGACCTGATAGCTCCGGCCGTAAAGGTCGAACAGATTGATGTAGTTGCCGCCGAGCAGGGTCGCCAGCGAATTGCCGATGTCGGCCATGGTGATGCCGAGGCGGTTCGCCTTGTCATGGTCGATGTGGAATTCGATCTGCGGCGTCTCGAATCTGAGGTCTGAATCCGAGAAGATGAACATGCCGCTCTCGCGTGCCGCCTTCTCGACGTCGGCCAGCACATCGGCGAGCTGGCGGAAGTCGTGCGTCGTGGTGATCACGAATTGAACCGGCGGCCCGCCGATTGAGCCCGGCAGTGGCGGCGGCGAGAAGGAGAGCGCGAGCGCCGGCGCGATGCTCGCGATCTTGGGCTGAAGGTCCTGCAGCACTGCTTTGTGATTCCGCACACGCTCGCCCCACGGCTTGAGCAGGACGCCCGCGAAGCCTTGGTGCACATCGCCCATGCCGTTGATGGCGAATACGTGCTCCTTCTCAGGCACCGCGCTGAAGATCTGATTGAGCTGCTGGGTGGACTCCTCGAGATAGTCGAGATTCGCGTATTGCGGCGTCTTCACCAGGGTGAACAGGATGCCCTGGTCCTCCTCGGGCGCAAGCTCTCGCTGGGTGGTCATATAAAGAAGGCCGGTCGCAGCCATTACGCCGGCGAGAACGAGCAACGTCACCGGCCGGTAATTGAGCGTGCGGCCAAGCCGCCGCTGATAACGCCGCTTAAGTCCCTCGAACATCCTGTCGAGACGCCGGGTGAGCCAGCCCTGGTCGTGCTCGCTCTCAGCCTTGAACAGCTTTGAGCACATCATCGGCGACAGCGTGACGGCAATGACGCCGGACACGATCACTGCGCCGGCGAGCGTCAGCGCGAACTCGCGGAACAGCGTGCCGGTCAGTCCCGAGACAAAGGCGATCGGCGCATAGACCGCGGCGAGGGTGATGGTCATGGCGATGATCGGATAGAGAATCTCGCGCGCGCCGATCAGCGCCGCATCGAGCGGCCGCATGCCGTGCTCGATGTGGCGGTGGATGTTCTCGACCACCACGATGGCGTCGTCCACCACGAGCCCGATGGCGAGCACGAGCGCGAGCAGCGTCATCAAGTTGATCGAGTAGCCGAGCGCCAATAGGAGCGCGAGCACGCCGATCAGCGACAGCGGGATCGTGACGATCGGGATGATGGTCGAGCGGAGATTGCCAAGGAACAGGAAGATCACCACGATCACGATGACCGCGGCCTCTGCCAAGGTCTTCACCACCTCCCAAATGGAGGCCCGGATAAAATTGGTAGCATCGTAGGCTATGGCCGCCTCAAGCCCGGGCGGAAGCTCCTTCTGGATTTCCGGAAAGATCTTGCGGACGTCGGTGATGACGGTGAGCGGATTCGCCGTCGGCGTGGCGTAGACGCCGATGAACACGGCCTTGAGCCCGTCGAACGCCGAGGAGGAGTCGGCACTCTGCGGCCCAAGCTCGATCTCGGCGATGTCGCCAAGCCTGACCAGCGAGTCCCCGCGTGCAAGCACCACAAGTTTCGCGAATGATTCCGGTGTCTCCAGCGAGGTCTTGGCGTCGATATTGGTCTGCACGAAATCGCCCTTCACCTGGCCTGGGGCCGAGGTGAAGTTGTTGTTGGCGAGCGCGGTACGCACGTCGAGCGGGGTGACGCCGAGCTTCGCCATGCGGTCAGGATCAAGCCAGATGCGCATGGCGAAGACCTGGCCGCCAAGAATCTGCGCGTTGGCCACGCCGTTCACGGTCTGCAGCTTGGGCTGCACCACCCGCGTGAGATAATCGGTGATCTGGGAGGCGGTCATCACCTTGGAGTTGAATGAGACATACATCAGCGCGTACCCTTCCCCCGTCTGCTTGGTGACGACGGAGTCGTTGGCCTCGCGCGGTAGGATGCTCTTGACCTGCGCCACCTTCGACAAGACGTCGGTCATGGCGCGGTCGGGATCTGCGTCGAGCTTCAGGTTGAGCGTGACCGTGCTCACATTCTGAGTCGACGAGGCTGTGAGCGTGTCGATGCCCTCGGCGCTTGCCACCTGCTGCTGGATCGGAACGGTGATGAAGCCCTGGATCAAATCGGCATTGGCGCCCGGGTAGGTCGTGGTGATGGTGATCGTCGTATTCGACAGCTCGGGATATTGACGGATGGGCAACTTGAAGCCCGCCTGCGCGCCAACCAGCAGAATGAGCAGGCTGACGACCGTCGCCAGCACAGGTCGCTTGATGAAAATGTCGGTGAAGCGCATAGGTTTACTGCTTCGGCAGCTCAGCCGGAGCTTTTAGCGCGCCCGAATTGTCGACCTTGATGGTGGCGCCCGGCTGCAATTTGAGCTGGCCGCTGCTCACCACCTGCTCTCCTGCGGCGATGCCTTCGAGGATGGCGACCCTGTCGCCCTCGGTCGGCCCGACGCGCACAAAACGGCGCTCGACATTAAGCTTAGGCTCGGCCGGGATAGCGCCGGTCGGAGCCGCATCGGCGGCTGCAGGCGTCACGACCGGCTCGGCCGCCGCAGTCGGAGTTGGAGACGGCGCGGGCTCCGGCGTGCTCTCCTTAACGACCCAAACGGTGTCGCCGTAAAGCCCGTAGGTGACGGCGGTGCGCGGCACGGTCACGAACTCCTTCGCGCTGCCTGCCAGCACCGCAACATTGGCGAACATGCCGGGCAAGAGCTTGCGATCCGGATTGGGCACGCGCGCGCGCACCATCAGCATGCGCGCATCGGAGCTCAGCTTGGCATCAAAGGACTCGACCTCGCCCTTGAACAGCTGACCGGGATATGCATCCGCCGTCAGTTCGATCGTGGAGCTTTTAGTGAACTTGCCGACGCTCACCTCGGGTACTGGGAAATCGACCCAGATCGGATCGAGAGATTGCAGCCACACCAGCGCCTGGCCCGGGGACACATATTGTCCCTTCTCCACATGGCGCAGGCCGAGCCTGCCAGCGAATGGCGCGGTTATCGTCTTCTGCGTGATGATCGCTTCGACATGTTGCAGGGAGGCCGCCGCTGAATCGCGTTTGGCGATGGTCTGATCGAGCGTCGATTGCGAGACCACGCTGGTCTTTACGAGCTTCGACTGGCGATCATAGTCAAGAAGAGTCTGCTGCAGCGTGGCCTTCTTGTCGGCAAGGTCAGCCTCCTCGACCGATGTGTCGAGCTTGACCAGCTTCGCGCCCTTCTCGACGTCCATCCCGCTATCGAAGAAATATTCCGTAACCATCCCGCCGAGCTGCGGCGCCACATCGACACCCTCGATGGCGGCTAGCGTGCCGATGGCGCGGACCTTGTCGATCCAGCGCTCGGTCTTGGCCGACTCCGCTGTGACCGTGGCCAGCGGCGGCACCATCTTGGCCATGAACTCGCCGATCATCTTCGGCTTGAAAACGAGGTTGAAATAGGCGACCCCGCCCAGAAACAGGCCGACGATGACTGCGGCAATAAGAAAACGCTTGATCATGGTGTTGTCGCCTTGAGCCCCTCACGCGGAGCGACTTCGCCGATCCTAGCCGTGGGAGAAGGCCAAATTGCGCCCCCCGTTGGACGCAAGGCCTAAACGGGATAGCAGCCTCTTTGCCGTTTGCAAACCGAGTTCGGGAGCTCCCGTGGAGCGGAGATATGCTCAAGATTCGCGGCTGAATTTGGACTGCCGCGGCTGCCAGCGTTCCCCTCATCATGGTCTCGCCGCATCTCTCGGGTGTATGGTCGCTCGCCATGACTATCACGCTTTATGACATTCATCTTTCACCTCACGCGCGGAAAGTGCGTCTGCTCGCGGCGGAGCTGAATATTCCGCTCAACAAGGTCACGCGCGATCCCCGCACCGGCGAGACCCGCACGCCGGAGTATCTTGCCAAAAACCCCAATGGGCGCGTGCCGACGCTGGAGGAGGACGGCTTCGTGCTGTGGGAGTCGCCCGCAATCCTCAAATATCTTGCCGCCAAACATCCCGACCGAGCGCTTTGCGGGGGAGATGCCAAGACTCAGGCGCTCGTCGACCAATGGATGTGCTGGTGGATCGGCGGACCGGAAGCTGCGATCGAGACGCTCGCCTGGGAGGTGCTGATCAAGCCCAAGGTGTTCAATCAGCCGGGCAACGACCCCGGCATCGTTGCCGATGCGCATCGGCGGATCGAGCGGTACCTTCCCGTGCTCGACAAGCAGCTCGAAGGTCGCGACTATGTCGTGGGGCCGCTCACCATCGTCGATTTCCTGATCGGGCCGCGGCTCGATACCGCTCCAGCCATTCTCAAATTCGACACGAGCGGATACGCGAATATCGGCGCGTGGCAGGAGCGCCTGAAGGCAAAGCCCTATTGGAGCACTGCCTAGCTTTGGCTTTCGTGCACGGGGCCGAGGGGCAATGCTTGGCTAGGGAGTTTGATAGAATAAGAGGCACACAGACCGCCGGTGCCAGTTGGGGCCTTTGAACCTGAATAGACATTTATGCCGAGCTCACCCTCGCCCGGCGACCAGATGACCACATAGGTTACGGGCGTCGCACACAGCTTGTTGCCGTTAAGCAGCTTGAGATTGGCCGACGAATCGGCCGTGAAGACGTCGCCAGCCACGCTTTTGCCTGACCGTGACCAGTCCCCAACGCGGCCCGCCTCATAAGGCTCAATAGCCAGGCTTTTCCCGTTGGCGAAAGTGAGGGTGTAGTCGTCGACCACGATGTCGCCGGTGATCGCCATGGCCGTGTTGCTTGTGGCAGACCAGTTCACCGGATCGGCGCGCAAAGGCGAGGCGGCGAGGACCGCAAGCAGCGGCGCGAAGAATGCAATCGTCGAACGCATCAACTTCTCCCCGAACGCGCCATAATTGATCTCCTGCGCCTTACAAAGACGCTAATCGCCGAGAAATGAGCCGAGCGAGCCGGCAATGTCGTTATGACTTGTGGCCCGCCGGCTGGTGCTTGACGGCGAGGTGTTAGCCTCCTCTTCGCGCGGGCCGCTCGTGTCGGGAGGCGGCGGCGGAAAGCCGTTGGTTTTGCCAAACAGCGCGTTCGCCACCTTGCGGTCAAAGCCGTAAAGGTCGGCGAAGGTCGAGACCCTGCCGTTCTCGTCGACCACCACTGTAAAATAAGTCATGTGAACCGGGATCGGCCGGCCGAGCGTGACGGCGCTGTTGACGCCGTTGTCCCACTGCTCCTTAACCTGATCTGCCGACCAGCCTTTGCCTTCGGCGAGAAGCACGGCGGCAAAATCTTCCGGCTTCTCCACGCGCACGCAATCATGTCCGATAGCGCGCACCGGCTTGCCGAAATATTTCTTCCGGTAGGCGAGCGTGTCGTGCATGTAGACAGTGTGCGAGTTAGGGAACCAGAATTTCACCTTGCCGAGCACATTGTCGGGGCCGCTCTTCTGGGTAAAGGTGAAAGCTTTGATGTTCACGCGGCCCCAATCGATGCTTCTAGGGTCGACAGGCTTGCCGTTGTAGCTCACCGACAATTTGTGCACCTTGAGGATCGAGTAATTGCCGTCGCGAAGCGGCAGCAGCAGATTCTCGACGAGCACCGTCTCGGGCGCTATCCAATCCGGATTGAAGATGATGCTCGTCATGTCGGCGTCGAAGACAGGCGTCGCATATTTGCTCGTGCCAACCAGAGTCTTGTCGGCATAGATCATCTTGCCGTCCCTGACGACGTAGAGCATGAACTCAGGAGAGTTGTTCCACACATAGACGCTGCCGAGATCCTCCGGCAGCCAGCGCCAGCGCTCCATGTTGATGATGATGCGCTTGATGTCCTTATCGCTCGCGGGCTTGGCGTCAGCGTCATCCGGCATCCCGTCCGTATTCTTGCCGCGGGCCTTGAGCAGCGCTAGCCGCAGCCGGGCGAACTGCTCGTGCTTGGGGTGAAGCGACTGAAGGTAGCTGTCCGGCGCGTCGGAGGCGGCAATCTCGGAGAGCACCCGGTTCGGGTCGCGCAGCGGCGGCGCCTGGTCGAGCTTGTCGTCTATGTCAAGCGGAGTGAGCCGCCCGCCGCGGGCGAAGCGCGCATATTTCAAGATGGCGAGATCGAGCTTGAGTTCGGCTATCGCGGCAGCCTCAGGGCCCGCCGGCAGGTCGTTCCCTGAAGGCAGATCAAAGGCCGATGCATCGAGGCCCCAATCGTCGGCCTCGGAGATCTCGGACAGAGCCCGTTCCCCCTTCGCCGAGAAACCCATATCCTTCATCCATAACGGACCGCCAGTCCTCGACTTGTAGACGGCCTCGAGCGCGGCGAGGTCGGCCGGGTCGGCGCCCTTGCGCAAGGCTGAGTCGGCAAGTTTCGTGCGAATGAGCGCAACAACGGAGTCCTTCGCTGCCGCCGGCTGCGTAACGGCCGAAGTGGACTGGTCCTCGCCATAATCCGGAAGAACCGCCAAGCCACCCGCCGCGCATAGAAGAGTGGCGATGAAATAGGCCCCGCGCATCCCCTACCCTCGTGATCCGGCAAAATTAGCCCGAGAGGCGGCCTTCGGCCACCCTGATCTCACAGGAGAGAGGAAGCAGCAGATAGAGTTGAATCGGCACCGAAAAGAGGCTTAGGAGCCGCTCTTCTTGGGAGAGGCGTTGGCCTCGATGTCGTGAACCTTGCTGACGAGATCGTTCAAAGACCCGCGGCAGAACTCCCGCGCATCGATCTTCGACGTCTCTTTCATCATCTTGAAGGCCTGGTTCTTGTTGGACACGGCCTGCTTCACCAGCTTGTCCTTATTGATCGAGGCATCGCGCTGCATGTAGTAGGCCTCGATCTTTGCAATGGCGTCCTTGGCCTTGGCTGCGTCCTCAGCCGACAGTTGTTCGCGGTCTATGCAGTCCTTAACCACCTGATATTCGGTGTAGTAGTTTCGCAAATACATCGACAGCCCTGCGGCATTGCCGGCGAGCGGCAGCAGGAGGCCAAAGCAAGCGAGCAGCAGGCGTAGCGTCAATCGCACCATGACAATTTCCTCGGGGGCGCCGCAAAGACGCCCGTATAAGCGCCTTGGCCGAGGCGGCTTTGCGGCATTATCGCCTCTGGTGGTTAAAAAAAACGGTGCGGTCAAACGCCGCCGCCTTTTTTGCCCGCCTCATCTAGCCGGTTCTTGCGCCACTTTCGAGTCATAACCGCCCCTCCCTTGTCGAAAAGCGAGGCCGATGTTCAAAAGGCCACAGCGGCATGATGTCCTGTCACTTAATCCGATAGACGAAATTGTAGGCGTCACCTTTGGTGCCACGAGCGCTCAAAGCCATTTCGCCGAGCGCGCCGGCAAATTCGCCGGTGCCGCCCGTGATGGCCAGCACGGAGTCGCCGCTGTCATAGAACGGCCCCTCGACCGTCAGCTGGCCCTTATCCAGGCTCAGAGTCCAGAAGCATTCCCAGGCCTTCCCCGGCACGGTGCGGAAGCAGATGCCTTGGTCGGTGCCGATTTTGTTCTTATCGTCGGCATCGTAAACCTCGTTCGCGAAG
>Ga0207706_10000259_pt1 | contig 57912 bp, 52 predicted proteins | sample KBSC53metaG_FD_184318 | JGI IMG/M metagenome (GOLD analysis project Ga0207706, IMG submission 184318) | Corn rhizosphere microbial communities from Kellogg Biological Station, Michigan, USA - KBS C5-3 metaG (SPAdes) (version 2) | ecosystem: Host-associated > Plants > Roots > Rhizosphere > Soil ... | reverse complement strand
CCAGCATCCGCCCTCGCCGGACGCCGGTAGCCGGTTCGACGCATCGGGCCTTCACTCCCGCTGGCGCGGGGCGTCCGGCATCCCCTACCTTTTGCCGCACATCCTTCCCGGCGATCCTCCATCTCCCGTCCGGGGAGCTCCATCCTTTTCGCCCGCTCGGAAAGGCAGGCCCATGCGCTCACGATACACCCGCCTCGCGCTTCTCGCAGCCATCGCCGCCGCCGGCGCGGCGTGCGCCGGCGAGCCGACTGCGCCGTCCGCCGCACGCTCCCCGTCCGCGCCGCGCGGCGTCGTGGATCCGTACAACGGGAAGGTCCGCGTCGGCGTGGTGCCGGCGGCGGCGTCGGTCAAGTTCGGCGCGACGGTGGGGTACGACGTGCGCGAGAAGGGGACGAACGGGTACCTGGTCTCCGGCCTGGCCAACGAGCTGGTGACGGTCACCTGGAGCGCATCCGTACCCGTCGCCACCAACAACCGCCGCCTGCAGGTGGTGTGCACCAGCAGCAGCACCGACCGCGACCAGCGCGTGGCGGCGGGCGTGGCGGCCGGCTTCCCGTCGGCGTGGGAGTACGTGTCCACGGCCGGCTGCTGGCGCGTGTACATCGGCGAGCGGCCGCTGCCCATCGACACCACGGCCGAGCGCATCTACAAGGACAACGTGATCGCCGCCGGCCTGGCGACGTCGGCCGCGCTGTGGAAGACGGTGAACGCCACCGTCAACGAGCCGCGCTACGTCACCACCAAGACCACCGGCACCAGTGCCAGCTCGCGCAACCCGCCGCGTGTGACCGTGGCGTCCACGGCGCGCGTGCTGATCGGCGGCACCACGCAGTACCGCGGCGTGGCCGAGGTGATGAAGAACGCCGCGGGAACGCTGGCCGGGATCAACGAGGTGCCGATGGAGGAATACCTCTACGGCGTCGTTCCCCGCGAGCTGGGCCCGTCGCAGTATCCCGAAGCCGAGGCGCAGAAGGCGCAGGCGATCGCCGCGCGGACGTACGCCATGGCCAACCTGGGCAAGCACTGGAACAACGGCTACGACCTGCTCGCCTCGGTGCAGGACCAGGTGTACGGCGGCGCGGCGGCGGAGCAGTCGATCAGCACCAGCGCGGTGAACGCCACCGCGGGGCTGGTGATGACCTACGGCGGCGCCCTGATCAACGCCCTCTTCTACGCCACCAGCGGGGGGAAGACGGCGAACAGCGAGGACGTGTTCAGCGTGGCCGAGCCGTACCTGCGCAGCGTGTGGGACGCGCCCGCGGGACAGGAGCTGCCGTCCACGCAGGCGCTGCTGGACGACCTGCGCAACCCCGCCTGGACGGGCGCCTACGCCAGCTGGCACACCTGGCACCGGTGGAACTACAGCTGGACGATGGCGCAGATGAGCTGCGTGATCGGCGACTTCGCCGACAAGCCGGTGGGGAACGTGACGGCCATCAACGTCGTCACCCGCAACGCCGTAAGCGGCCGGGTGACGCAGATCCAGTTCGTGACCGACCAGGGCACCTTCACCGAGACAGGGACGGCGATCCGCTCGGCGCTCCAGTACATCAACGGCGGCGTGCCCACGCTGCTCCCCAGCACGCTCTTCGTGATCGACCGGCTGACCGACGCGTCGGGGAACCTGACCGGCTACCGCGTTTACGGCGGCGGCAACGGCCACGGCGCGGGGATGGCGCAGACCGGCGCGGTGGGGATGGCGCGCGCCGGCCTCACCTACGACCAGATCCTCAAGAAGTACTACACGGGCATCGTGATCGAGACGAAGACCGGCACCCGCGCCAACGGCATCTCGCCCACGCCCCCGAGCACCACCGACCCCTACGACTGCACCTCGGCGTAACGGATCACAGGGCGAAAACAGGGGCGGGCCCGCGGATTCGGGCCCGCCCCTGTCTTCTTTGTCCGTCAGCGGGCGATTGGCCGCTGGCGGTGCATCAGCTCACGCCTTCTCAGGGCAGATCTGCGTGCACTCGTGCTCCGAGATGCACGGGTTCTTCTGCGACGGGTCGCACTGGTACCCCTCGGTGCATCCGCGTGTCTCGTGGCACCTGAACTCGGAGCAGGCGATCCGCGTACATTCGATCGGGTCGCTGCAGGGGTTCGACTGGCAGCCCTGCTTCGTCTCGCACGGGCCCGGATCGCTGCACTCGATCATGGCCGACGGGCACGCGTCCACCGCCGAGCAGCCGGTGTCCTGCTGCCCGGTGTGCCCCTTGTGCTGCCGGGCGTGCACGGTGCCGAACAGCCTGGCCGCGGCGTCGTCGGTCACGAACGACTGCACCTCGAGCGCGTTCAGGTCCAGCGTGAGCTTGCCCATGGTCTCCTCGCCATTCAGGGGTGTGATGGAAGAAGGTGGCGGCCTCGATCGGCCAGCCCTCGGGAAGGCAGCTACAATATTCGTCAGGCTCCGCCGAGCTACAAGAAAGATGTCATAGCGGCTTCCGAGATCGGCCGTGCAGTCGCGAACCGATGCCGTGTGGTCATCCTGAGCGCGACCACACTGCACCCGCGGAGTGCTCCGGCAGCCGCAGCGCGAAGGATCTATGACATCGGATGCGCCATCGTGGACGGCGCCCACGCGTTCGCGCACTTCCCGTTCACGCGCGACGGCCTGGAGTGCGACTTCTACGCAGCCAGCCTAACGGTCGACCTCTACGATCGCCGCGGCGAAAGCGTGCGGGGCTTCCTGGGGCAGGTTGTGACCGATGCCGCCCGTGATCACCCGGTGGGCGTACCTTCCCGTGAACCGGGCGGCGTAGGCGCTGCTGTCGGGGTGCGGCGCGCCGTTGGCGTCGCCCTCCAGGGTGATGGTCGGCACCGTGATCACCGGGGCCGCGGCCAGGCGCCGCTCGAGGTCGTCGTACCGCGGCTCGCCTTCGGCCAGGCCGAGCCGCCAGCGGTAGTTGTGGATCACGATGGCCACGTGGTCCGGGTTGTCGAAGGCGGCCGCGCTGCGCTCGAAGGCGGCGTCGTCGAAGCGCCACCGGGGAGATGCGAGCTGCCAGATCAGCTTCGCGAAGTCATTGCGGTAGCGGTCGTAGCCCAGCCTGCCGCGCTCCGTGGCGAAATAGTACTGGTACCACCAGTCGAGTTCGGCCCGGGGGGGCAGCGGCGCCCGGTTGGCTGCGGGATTGACGATCAGGTACCCGCTCACCGAGACCATGGCCTTGCAGCGCTGCGGCCAGAGCGCCGCGATGATGTTGGCCGTCCGCGCGCCCCAGTCGTAGCCGGCCAGGATCGCCCGCTCGATCCCCAGCGCATCCATCAGCGCGAGGGTGTCGAGCGCGAGCGCCGCCTGCTGGCCGTTCCGGAGCGTGTCCGCCGAAAGGAAGCGCGTGCTGCCGTAGCCGCGCAGGTGCGGCACGACCACCCGGTAGCCCGCCGCCGCCAGCATCGGCGCCACCGCGGCGTAGCTGTGGATGTCGTACGGCCAGCCGTGGAGCAGGATCACCGGGGTGCCGCCGGCCGGGCCGTCTTCGGCGTACCCGACGTTCAGGATGCCGGCGTCGATCTGCTTCAGCGGGCCGAAGGATGTCGTCGGGCCCATACCGCCCGTGGACGCACCCGGCGGGCTGGTCGTGCTCGGCTGCGCGTCCGCGGAACCCGTCGCGAAGAACTCGCCGGCGGCGATGGCCGTTGCGGCGAGACCCAGGAAGCGGCGGCGGTCGAGGTTGGTTTCTTCGGACATCGGTCCCTCCAGTCGATTCGCTCCGGTCCAGATTCCGCGCGCCCTCGACGACCGGGGTCCGCGACGTCTCGCGGAGACCCTCACGTCCTCGCGTTTACGGCAGGCTCAGGACGTCTCCCCGGGAGAACAGCTCGACCCAGCGTCTCGATGCGAGTCTCCATCCATGCTCGGTGCGCACGAACCGGTCGTGATCCTCGCCCACGCTGAACGGCAGCGTCGTCGCCGCGTCCTCCCGGGCAACCATGAAGACCGTCAGCACGGTGATGCCTTCGGCCGCGTCGGGGCCGTCGGCCACGAAGCGCATGTTGCCGCACACGTGGCGGATGGAGCGCCATGGCGGAGCCTCTACCAGCTGCCGGCCCCATTCGTGGATCGCCTCGCGTCCGCGCAGGGGCGTCGGCCCCAGCACCAATTCGCCATCGTCCACGTACAGCTCGTGGATCGTGTCGGACCGGCCGTGGTCGGCCCTCCATGCGTGCTCGGTGACGAGGCGGCTCAGCTCCACGTGATCGGACTCGCTGACAAGCTGCTCCTCCGTTGCGGCAATTTCGGCTTGTGACACGGGGTGTCCTCCCTTCACCTGGCGTGAAGAACATCAACCGAACGTGAAGACGTAGGCCGCCACGCCCGGATCGAGGAACTCGATCTCGAACAGCCGGTCGGCGATGGGCTTCGGCTGGCGGATCAGCTGGTACATCCGCGGCTCGGCCATCATCCCGTTACCCTGCGCGTCCACGTCGATGCCGTGGGCGGCGCCCGGCGCGCGTCCGTCGATCAGCACCCGGAAGCGCACGGATTTCCCCGGCGCGGGCGGGCTCATCACGAGGTGCAGGTCGCGGGCGTGGAAGCGGTACGCGATCCGTCCGCCGGCGCGGTTCAGCCGGGTGGCCTGCCCTCCCATCGTCCAGTCGCCCAAAAGCGCCCAGTGGTTGAGCATCAGCCGCGCGGGCACGGAGTAGACATGAGGCCCGTCCGCGACCGCATCGCCCGGAGACGCGAAGTTCAGGGCACGCTCGTAGCCGACGTAGGTTTCCGGCGATCGCAGGCTTCGCTCGTCGGCGGCGGCCTCGGCGCCCCGGCCCTCCACGGAAACCAGCTCGCGGCCGATCCCTTGGTGGCCGGCCTCGGCCAGCAGCGCCTGGATGATGCGCTCCGAGCGGCCGTATTCGCCTTCCCCGAACTGGTGGTGACGAATGCGCCCGCGCGCGTCTACGAAGTAGAGGGCGGGCCAGTAGTGGTTGTCGAAGGCACGCCAGACCGCATGGTCGCTGTCGATCGCGACCGGGTAGTCGATCCCTATCTCCCCGACGGCCTGGCGTACGTTGCCGGAGTCCTTCTCGAACTCGAACTCGGGCGCGTGCACGCCGATCACCACCAGCCCCTGGTCCCGGTATTTCGCGGCCCAGGCGCGGACGTAGGGGAGGGTGCGCAGCCAGTTGATACAGGTGTAGGTCCAGAACTCGACGACCACGACCTTGCCGCGCAGGGCCGCCGCGTCCAGCGGCGGCGAGTTGAGCCAGCCGGTGGCGCCGCCGAACGGCGGCAGGTCGCCTTCGCCCGGGAGCCGGGCGGCCGCGGGGGACGTGTGCCGAGCCATGCCGCCGGCTCCGGACAGGGTGTGGATCAGCGCCCCGAGCGCGATGGCCAGCACCGCGGCGAGCAGGAGCGGCTTCGTTCTCATCACCGGCCGCCGAGGAACCGCAGCACGTCCTCCGAGAACCGCTCGACGTGCTGGAACAGGAAGCCGTGGCCACTGTCCGGATAGATGGCGAGGCGGCTCTGCGGGATCTCCCTCGCGAGCACCGCCGAATCGATCGCCGGGAAGAGCCCGTCACGGTCGCCGTTGGCCACGAACGCCGGCGCCGCGATCTCCTTCAGCCTCGCGTACCAGCCGTCCCCGCCGTCCGCGAAGCGGGCGATGGCCCTGGCCTGTGCGGCCATCGCCTCGGCCGAGACGTACGACGCAGGCCTCGACATCCGCCCGAAGGAGGCCGCGCCGGCGGCGCGGCTCGAGGCGGTCTCCGTGTAGAAGAGCGAAAGCGCGATGGCGGGAGAAGGCACCGGAGTGCTCGCCGTGCGCAGCCACGCCGGACTCCACTCCGCACCCGGCACTCCGCCCGGCGGCATGGTCGCGGCGAGGACGAGCCTGCGCACGAGCTGCGGGTACTTGATCGCGAGCACCTGCGCCACGAATCCGCCCAGCGAGTAGCCGAGGACGTCCACCGGGCCCGGCCCCAGCGTTCGAACGACGCTCGCCGCGAAGTCCGCCATCGGTTCCACGGCGTCGGGTGCCGCGCCCTCGCTCTCGCCTACGCCCACGCTGTCGAACCAGATGACCCGGCGCTCGTGCGCCAGCGCGGCCAGGAGCGCCGGATCCCAGTCGTCGAGGGTGCCGCGGAACCGCTGCAGCAGGACGAGCGGCTCGCCGGTCCCGATGGAACGCGTCGCCACCCGTACGCCGTCCACGACGACGAACTTCGTCTCGGGAGGCACGGCCGTGATCGCCGGGATCGACGCGAGTGCCGCCGCCGTGCGCGAGGCGCCCGATCCAGCCGCTGCGTAGCCCCCGCTCCACCAGGCGGTGACGATCCCGGCGTACTGGTCCGCCGCGTCCTCCCAGGTGAAGTGCCCCGCGTCGATGACGTCGAGCCTGCTCTTCGGCAGCCGCTCGTGGAGGAACTCCGCGTTGGCCGGCGGCACGAACGTGTCCCGCGCACCCGCGATGAGCTGCACCGGTGTCCGGATCTCCGGCAGCAGGTCGCGGAGGACCGGGAGTTCCGCCGGGTAGGCGCGCACGTAGCGCATGGATTCGGCGAAGCGCTCGCCCTCGTACGAGGAGCGGTAGTCCTCGCGGACGTGGTCGGGGACCACGTACCGCTCGAGCGTCGCCATCGCCGTGTCGACGACCTGCCGTCCGTCGACGCTGCGGTAGGGCTCCAGGTCCGGCGCCTCGACCCACTCCTTCAGCACCCCGCCCAGTTCCAGCGGGAACGCGGCGCCGCCGCTCCCGATGGCGATGCTGCGGAACCGGCCCGGATGCAGCGCCGCGGCGAAGAGCGCGGCCCCCGTGCCGATGTCGGGGCCGACGACGTGCGGCTGCTCCATCCCGAGCTCGTCGGCCAGGCGCACGACGAACTCGCCCATGGCCCGCGGCGACAGCAGTGCGTCGCGGCGCTCCGAGTGGCCGAAGCCGGGGAGGTCGACGGCCACGAGGTGTGCGTGCTCGGCGAGCCGCCACCACGTCGGCTCGAAGGCGAACAGGCTCTCCGGCCAGGGGCTCAGGAGGAGGGCGGACGCCCCCCGCCCCGGGTCGGCGCTCTCGGCGAGGCGGATGGACAGTCCGTCTACGGTGCGGAAGTACGGCTCGATCGCCGTGTGCAGCGACGTGCTCATGGGTCAGGTCCCCGGTTCTGGGCGTGCGTCCGGCGGGTGAAGGCGCTCTCGTTCAGGGAGACTGGCTATCTCCGTCCCGGCGGCTCGCCCTCGACGCCGCGGGCCGGGCGCCGGCATCACCACCCGGCACGCGCGGCAGGACGGGTCAGGAGCACCCGGCTCACGACCAGGACCCACACGAGGAGGAGGATGGGCGAGACGAACCGCGAATAGGCCCCGTCCGGGGCCCAGAACCCACCGCTCAGCCACGTGGTGCCGCCCAGCACCCCGAGCACGACGGCGCCGACCCCCGCCGTGAAGAGCGCGCCCGAGATCAGCCTGGCCCGCCAGAGCCCGAACACTCCGGACATGATCAGCATCGCGCGCGGGAACGACGTCAGCACCATGAGGGCCCACGAGAGGTCGTTCAGCCCCGAGGTGAGCGTGGCATTGCCGGAGCCGGCGATCGAGTACGCGAGGGCCGCGCTCATCGAGACGGCCAGGATGGACAGCCCGCCGAACACCGCGCTGGCGGCGGTCGCCGCCGCGCCCCAGCCGTCCTGCCCCGCGTCCGCCAGGGTGGTCCTGAGCGCCGCCGCGAACCAGAGGAGGTTGAGGAGGTTGAGGCCGGAGAACGCCGCGGCGATCAGGATCCGCATGCGATCGCCGCCGTAGAACGCGGCGAGTGCGTCGGCCGGCGCGCCGACCGCCGGCTGATGGCCGTAGATGACGGCGGTGATGATGAAGAAGACGACGAACTGGATGCCGCTCGTGCGCCACAGGCGCTCCCAGTACGCGGGGGTGGTGTACGCGCTGGCGGATGGAGTCACCGGTGCGGTGATGGTGCTCATGAGGACGTCCTGTCGAATGGGTTGACGGAGAACATCACGGCGACTCACGACGGCAGCCCGGTGCCCGCCTGCTCGGCCACCAGGTAGGCGGCGTACCAGTCTGCCCACTCCGCGTCTCGCTGCCCGGTGCGCTTCTCGTGCTCGCCGTGGGCGGCCTCCGCGCGGCGCAGCGCACTCGCCAGGTCGCCCGCGGACCCGAACGAAGTCGCGGCAGGGTCTACGCGGCCCGGCAGCCGGACCGTGACCTCCTGCAGCAGCCAGCCGTTGCCGTCCGGGTCGCTGAAGGACGCGAACGAGCCGTAGCTGGGCCGGTCCGGCGACGGGCCGCTCAAGCGGGCGGCGGCGTCGACCCGGTTGAAGCCGGCGAGGTGGAACACTTCGCTCACCTCGACTCCGCGCCCCACCAGCTCGTCGCGCGCGGCCTGGATGTCGGAGACGATCAGGAGCAGGCCCTGGGCGGAGCCGGGCGCGGCGGGCGTCAGGTTCGTACCGAAATGGATAGAGCATGCGGAGCCCGGCGGCGTGAACTGGACCACGTGGTCCCCGCCCGTGGCGAAGTCGGCGTCGAGCCGCCACCCGAGGCTCCCGTAGAACTCCTTCGCGCGATCGACATCCGAGACGGGGATGGTGACCACCTCGAGCTTCAGGTCGACCGTCGTGGCGCTCGGGTCGCGGGCCGCGTCGTGGCTGAGGACTTCGGTGGCGCTCATGGCTGCTGCCTCCTGGGTTGTGGCGACGGATCACGTCACCGGGCGCTCATGCGACCCTCCTGCGGAAGTCGCGACTCAGCGCGCACCCGCGGCGGCCTGGACGATCAGGTCCGCGACCTCCCTCGGGTGCGAGAGGAACGGCACGTGGCTCGACGCGATCTCGGTGGTGTGGGCATGCATCCGGTTCGCGTAGAACCGCTCCAGGGCCGGGTTGATCGCGTGGTCCTGGGTCGTGAGCAGGTACCAGCTCGGGATCGTCTTCCAGGCCGCCGTGGGAGACGACTGCCCGAAGATGGCGCCGGCGATGGGCTTCTGGGCGGCCGCGATCGCCAGCGTCTGCGCGACGGGAATGTCGGCCGCGAAGACGTCGTGGAACTTCACCGGGTCGACGTACAGGAAGCCGGCTGCGTCGGGCGCGGTCGCGGTGCCCAGGTCGGACGGGTACTGCTGGAGGAAGGCGGCGACCGGCTCGCCGGCCTCGGGCGCGAAGGCGGCGACGTACACCAGCGCGCGGACGTGGGGGTTCCCCGCCGCGGCGGCGCTGATCACGGCGCCCCCGTAGGAGTGGCCCACCACCACGACGGGGCCCGTCTGGGCGTCGATCAGCCGCTTGGTGGTCTCCACGTCGCCGGCGAGCGACGCCAGCGCGTTCTGCACCGCGACCACCCGGTAGCCGCGCTCCTGCAGGAGCGTGATGACGGGGACCCACCCGGACGCGTCGGCGAACGCGCCGTGTACCAGCACGATCGTGGGCCTGTCCGAGCCGGCACCCGGTGCCGGCGCCTGGGTGGGCTGCTGGGCCTCGGACGCGGCCGCGCAGGCCAGCGTCAGCAGCAGGGCCGTTCCAGCCTGGAGGATGCGCATGGTCTGGTTCCGCGGGTGAAGGTGTGTGAGTGCGGAGTGCCAGGTGCCCGGGTGCTGGAACTGCACGGCTGTTCAAGCACCCGGCACCAGGCACCCGGCACCCGGTTCAGCGCAGCGACCGGAACGCCGCCCGCACCTCGCCGACGAAGAGCTCCGGCTGCTCCCACGCGGCGAAGTGGCCGCCGCGGTCGAGCCGGTTGTAGTGGACCAGCCTCGGGTACGCGGCTTCCGCCCAGCTCCGCGGGGCGGCGTAGAGCTCGTCCGGGAAGACGCTCACCGCGACCGGGATCTTGATGCCCCTCGGGTCGAAGAATCCCCCCGTCGCGGGGTGCGCGTTATCCCAGTAGAGACGCGCCGAGGAGAGCGCGGTGTTCGTCACCCAGTAGAGCGTGACGTTGTCGAGGACGTCGTCCCGCGTGAGCCCCTCCGTCTTTCCGTCGAAGACACGGGCGATCATCTCCTGGCTGCGCGCGTCGTGGTCGATCATCCACGCCGCCAGCCCGACGGGCGAATCGACGATCCCGTACAGCGTCTGCGGGCGGTTGGACATCTCGTTGGCATAGCCCAGCCCGTTCTTGTAGAAGAAGTCCAGCTGGTCCCACGCGTGGCGCTCCTCGGGCGTGAGACCGGCGGGCGGTGGCTCGTTGAAGGCCATCGCCTTCGAGATCTCGGCCGGGACCGTGGCCGGCATGTTGGTGTGGATGCCGAGCAGCCCCGGCGGCTCCTGCACGGCCATCCGCTCGGTGACGGCATTTCCCCAGTCGCCCCCCTGCGCCACGTACCGCGTGTAGCCCAGGCGCTGCATCAGCGTCGCCCACGCGCGGGCGATGCGGGGCGGGCTCCACCCGGGCGCCGTCGGCTTCCCGGAGAAGCCGTAGCCCGGCAGCGACGGGATCACCAGGTGGAACGCGTCCGCCGCACTCCCCCCGTGGGCCGTGGGGTTGGTCAGCGGCTCCACGATCTTCAGCTGCTCGATGACCGAGCCGGGCCACCCGTGCGTGACGATCATCGGCAGGGCGTTCTCGTGCCGCGAGCGCGCGTGGATGAAGTGGATGTCGAGCCCATCGATCCCGGTGACGAACTGCGGGAGGGCGTTCAGCCGCGCCTCGGCCTTGCGCCAGTCGTAGTCGGTCGCCCAGTAGCGCGCGAGCGCCTGCATCGTCGCCAGCTGCACCCCCTGCGTGGAATCGGCGACCTGTTCCCGATCGGGCCACCTCGTGGCGGCGACGCGCCGGCGCAGGTCGGCGAGCTCCGCTTCCGGGACGTTCACGTGGAACGGACGGATGTCGGGGTCGGTCACCTCACTGACCGTCAGTGGCGTGTCCAGCTTTACGACGTCGGTCATGGCGTCGATCCTCCCGGAAAGGGCGCGAAGGCCCGGCGGGCCGGCGGCAACGGTCGCGGCCGCGGCGGCGAGAAAGCGACGGCGGGTGAAATCGGGCGGCTCTGGCATGCGGTGCCTCCTTCGACGGGTGGCCACGTTCGGGCGTCTATCCCTCCACTCGGGAACCGGTCGGTGCCGTACGCTCTGTCCTCAGCGCGTGCGCGTGCCGTCGCGCCAGCCAGGGAAGCCCAGGGGGCGTCACGGGTGGCCGCGAGGAAGCCCAGGGAAAGGGTCCAGAGGACCAGCGCCGGCACAGGAGCGACCACGGCGACGGCGATCGCGGCCGCGTCCACACGAGAGGCAACCTACCCGGAGCGTGGGGGCCATCCATTACACCAAGGTATCTGGTATACCTTGGTATCAGCGGGAGTGGCGGGCGCGCCCGCGCTTCCCCGTCGGGGACGGCGGTCGCACATGCGGCAGCGGAGGAGGGGGGAGAGCGTTCGGTCTCGCGGGGCACGACGCATTACCCACCTTGGACCGACACCAAGGTATCATGGACCTTCGCGCGCGGACGGCCTATCCTCCTCACGGGCACGATGGCGCAGGACTGCGAGTTCGTGAGCCGCCTTGATCCTCGAGAGTCAGCATGGCCCATGGATGATCCCGACTCCGAGGTCCGGGAGTCACGCTTTCATTCTCGATTCCTCGCGCGCTCGACGTGCGACCGGCGCCCGCGGTCTCGGCGCAATCCAGTGGGGCGCGCACGTTGTGAGGACCCGTGATTGCCCTTCGTTCGCTGATTTCCGTCGTCGACGACGACGAGTCGGTGCGTGAGTCGCTCCCCGACCTGCTGCGGGCGCTCGGCTTCGCGGCCGAGGCGTTCGCGTCGGCGAAAGAGTTCCTCGCGTCCGATTGTGTTGACCGGACCGGATGCCTGGTGCTCGACATCGCCATGCCGGGGATGACCGGGCCCGAGCTCCAGGAGGAGCTGGCGCGCCGTCGGCACGCCATTCCGATTGTCTTCATCACCGCTCAGGCCGACGAGAGCGTCCGCCCGCGCATGCTCGAACAGGGTGCCGTGGAATGCCTGTTCAAGCCGTTCAGCGAGGCGGAACTGCTCGCCGCGGTATCGGCCGCGCTGCGAGAGGCCTGAGCGACCCGTACCCCCTTCCCCGGGGGCAACATGAGCTCAGTGAGCGTACCCGTCCCCGGACCGGGGTCGTCGCCCGCCACGCACGCGACCCCGATCGTGTTCGTGGTCGACGACGACGTCTCGGTCCGCGAGTCGCTGGATCTGCTGATCCGCTGCGCGGGCTGGCATCCCGAGACCTTCGCGTCCGCACGGGAATTCCTTGCGCGCCCGCCGGTCCACGCCCCCGGCTGCCTCGTGCTCGACGTCGGTCTTCCGGACCTCAACGGTCTCGACCTGCAGGAGCGCGTCGCAGCCGAACGGAGCGACCTGCCGATCATCTTCATCACGGGGTACGGTGACGTGCCGATGACGGTCCGGGCCATGAAGGCGGGGGCCGTCGAGTTCCTGACGAAGCCGTTCGGCGACGACGTGCTGCTCGACGCCATCCGCCAGGCCATCGAGCACAGCCGCACCGCGCTGGGCCACGAAGAAGAGATCCACGCGCTCCGCGAGGCGTATGCGTCGCTCACGCGCCGTGAACGGGAGGTCATGGTGCTGGTGGCCTCCGGCCTCTCGAACAAGCGGGTGGGCCGCGAGCTCGGGATCAGCCTGATCACGGTGAAGGCCCACCGGGGCAGGATGATGCGGAAGATGACGGCCGGCTCCATCGCCGACCTGGTGACCATGAGCGCGAGGCTCGGCCTCGCCCTCGCGGTGGAGAAACACTGAAGGGCCGTGCGGAGGCGGCGCCCCGCCATCACGTCGCAGTCAGCCCGCCGGCGCGCGTGCTCTCGTGGAGCGCTACGTCGAGGGCTTCCACGCCGCGGAGCCGGACCCTTACGGGCTCACGCGGGGGCCGTGTCGGTGGCGGGTCCTGGAACGCAGGGGATGGAGAACGCGAACGTGGCGCCTGGGCCGTCGTTCGGCTCGGCCCAGAGACGGCCATGATGCCGCTCGACGATCGAGCGGCTGACGGACAGGCCCATCCCCATCCCGCCGCTCTTGGTCGTGTAGAAGGCATCGAACAGCTTGTCCGTGCTCGGACCCTCTATCCCCACGCCGGCGTCTCGCACCGAAACGCGCACGCCGCCACCGTCCTCCCGCTCGGTTCTGACCAGCACGTGCCGCGGGCGATCGTCGATCCCCACCATGGCCTCCGAGGCGTTGCGAAGCAGGTTCAGGACGACCTGCTGGAGCTGGACACGATCGCCGGTGACCAGCGGGAGGTCGGCGGCGAGCTCCGAGCTGAGGGCGACGCGGCTTCTCTGGAGGTCGCTCCACGAGAGCGCGATGACCTCCTGCAGGGCCTCGTTCAGATCCACCAACTCCAGCGTGAATTCCTTCCTGCTGAACAGGGCTCGCAGGCGCGCGATCACATCCGAGGCGCGGTGGCCATCGCGGATGGTCCGCCGCGCGGTCTCCTTCGCGCCATCCACGTTCGGAGGATCGGCGGCCAGCATCCGCAGGCAGGTACTGGCGTTGGTGATGATGCCCGAGAGCGGCTGGTTGACCTCGTGGGCGATCGAGGCCGTCAACGTGCTCAAGGTCGCGGCGCGTGCCACGTGGGCGAGCTCGGAGCGGGCCCTGTCCAGCGCCTCCTCGGCGACCTTGCTCTCCGTCACGTCCTGGATGGCGCCGATGAAGACGGGCCGACCCTCCGCCATCTCCATCACATGCCCAACGGCATGAAGATGCTTTACGTTCCCCGACGAGGTGATGATGCGGAAGGTGAGATCCCAGTCCCGCGCGACGGTGGCGACCTCGTAGGCGGCGTCGTACGCGGGCAGGTCCTCGGGGTGAACGAGCGCCCGGATCGCCTGCAGCGTGACCCGGGTCGAGGGATCGAACTCGAAGATGCGGAGCGCTTCGTCCGACCAGGCACGCTCGTCGGCCGCCAGATCCGTGATGAAGCTCCCCGTCCTGCTCAGCCGCTGTGCTTCGGTGAGCCGGCCGTAGGCCTGCCTGAGCTCCGCCTCGGCCCGCTTGCGGTCTTCGATGTCGGTGTTGACCCCGTACCACTTGATGATGCTTCCATTCTCGTCGCGTAGCGGGTTCGTACGAAAGAGGAACCAGCGGTGCTCTCCGTCGTGCCGCCGCAGACGCGCTTCGGCTTCGCCGGGAGCTTCGGAAGCCATGATGCCGTGCCAGGTCGCCGCCAGCCCGCTCAGGTCGTCGGCGTGAACCGCAGCCATCCAGCCCCAATCCCTCGCCTGCTCCGCGGAGAAGCCCACAAAATCGAGGTAGTGCTGGTTGAAGAAGTCGGCGCTTCCGTCCGGGCGCGCCGACCACGCCAGCGCCGGGATGGTGTCGATGATCAGCTGGAGGTTGCGTTCGCTGCGCCTGAGCGCGTCCTCCGCGCGTTTCCTCTCGTCGATGTCCGTCAGCAGCACGCACCAGTGAACGATCTTTCCGTCCGGGTCGCGAAGGGGAAAGCCGCTGTTCTGGAACCAGCGGAAGACACCATCCGAGCGCCGGAAGCGCTGCAGGATGTCGTAGGGCGTGCCGGCCCCGAGCGATCGTGTGAAGACTTCGACCACGTGCGGCAGGTCGTCCGGATGGATGATGCCGATCCTCCCCCAGTCCTTCAGCTCCTCCAGGGTTTTTCCGAAGTACTCGAGCAACTGCCGATTGACGATCTCGACGTCGCCGGTGGCCGCCAGCAGTGCTACGAGGCCAGGAATGTTGTCCACGATCAGGCGCCACTCGCGCTCGCTGGTGCGCAGCGCTTCTTCTGCCCGGTGACGCTCCGCGACCTCCTTCTCCAGTTCTTCGCTGGCTGCGGCACGTTCGCTCGCTCGTTGCGCGACGAGCGCGTCGATTTCGCGGGCGGCTCGCTTTTGCTCCGTGAGGACGTGCGCCTGCTGCAGCCCCATGGCCGCCTGGCTCGCGGCGACGTCGAGCAGCAGCCGCTCGGTTTCCCCCGGGAAGCCGGGTTCCCGGCACCCGGCTACGACCATCCCGAACTCTCCCTCGAGCCCCAGCCGTACGGAGGCGAGCGAGACGTCGCCCCCGCCCATCGAGACCCGTGCGCTCGCGGGCCATTCCAATGCCGCAGCCCCCAGCAAGCCGTCCAGCATCGCACCGAGCTCTCGTGCCGTGACGGTTCCTGCCGCCGGCGCACCGCCCCGCATCACCTCGAGGGAAGGACCGCCACCCGGATCGTCCAGTCGGGCGAACACGAAGATGGCGCCGAGCATCTCGCGCAGCGCTTCCAGCAGGGTATCGACGATCGGGACGGATTCGCCTCCCGCCCAGAGGGCAGACACGGCCATGAGGCTGCCCAGAGCGGTCAGACAGCGACGCAGTCGTGCGACTTCTTCGGCTGCAGCTTCGCGTGGAGGCTCCACGTCAGACCACCTGCGAGTGGTGCTTGGCCGGCCCTGCTCGCCCACTCCCGCACTTCCGACAGAAACCGTTCCGGAGCCGGATCACCGCATCGCCGTAACAACGCAAGACGCCGTCGACCCGCGACTCGAAGTCGGTCACCTCGTCCACGGACACACGGTATCCGAAGGTCCGGCGCTGGACAGTCGCCGTGGCTGGGAGGAAACCTATGAGGAGATTGTAACGACGAATGTAACGATCATGATTGACCTGATTGCGGCGTGAGTTCGAACCGATATGCTGACGACTGCGCGGGCGCCCGCCGCAGGGAAGAGGTGACCAAGGAGCCACACGCCAGTATCATGTGGCGAAACGGCCGAGCGTATGGCGACGTTCGGGCGTGGGCACGGTGGGGAGGAAAACGAGAGCCGCTCGTTCCCGACGGTGGAGGGCATGCGACCTTCAGCGAAAATACAGCAACGATTCTCTTCGCGCGGCGATTACACAGCGTCATCGCTGAGATAGGGCCGATCGAATGAGCAAGGCTGCAACCCCTGACAAAGGAGACCGTGATTCGCTCCGTAGGGCTTCGAAGCCGCCTTGAAGGTCGGCCGTGAGCAAGCTCGAATAAAGCGCGACCTTCGCGAGGCCCTCTGACGCGGCCGTAAACCGGGTCTGCAGCCCCCGGCACGACGACATTCCTTCCGAGCGACTGCTACTCTTCGACCGTGCGGCCGGCAACCTGCCACCGTCAATCTGACGAGTCAACAACCAGCCGCTATCGTTCCACGTACTCCAGGAGGCACTGGCACTCCGCCCTGTGACGCGCCAACTTCGAAGTTGAAGCACTCGACCCTCGCCATGATTTCAGGCTCGCTCAATCATGTTCTCCCGCCGCGATTTTTTCTCCGTCCTCGGCCGCACGGCGCCGGCCGCCTGGCTCGCTGCCGGCGGCACGGGCGAACTCCGCGAGTTGGTGGATGAGCTGGCGCGCTTCACCGGCGGGCCGGACGAGATCGCCCGCGACGAGCGGTTCTGGGCGCCGGTGCAGCAGGCGTTCACGGTCGATCGCAGCATCATCAACCTGAACAACGCCGGCGTGAGCCCCTCGCCGCGGCTGGTGCAGGACGCGATGAAGCGGCACCTCGACTACTCCAACGAGGCGCCGGCGCAGACGATGTGGCGCGTCCTGGAGCCGCAGCGCGAGAGCGTGCGCACCGGCCTGGCCCGCATGTTCGGCTGCGACGCGGAAGAGATCGCCATCACCCGCAACGCCACCGAGGGGCTGCAGATCTGCCAACTCGGCTTCGACCTGCACCCCGGCGACGAGGTGGTGACCTCCACGCAGGACTACCCACACATGATCTCCACCTGGCAGCAGCGCGAGCGCCGCGACGGCATCGTGCTGAAGCAGGTGGCGCTCCCCGTTCCCGCCGAGGACGCGGACGAGGTGGTGCGGATCTTCGAACGCGCGGTGACGCCGAAAACGCGGCTGATGCTGGTGAGCCACCTGACCTGGGTGACCGGACAGGTGCTCCCGGTGCGGGCGGTGGTGCGGATGGCGCGCGCCCGCGGCATCCCCGTGATCGTGGACGGCGCGCACAGCTTCGCGCACTTCCCCTTCGTCCACGACGACCTGGAGTGCGACTTCTACGCGGCCAGCCTGCACAAGTGGCTCTACGCGCCGCACGGGACCGGGATGCTGTACGTCAAGCGGGAAAAGATCCCCGAGATCTGGCCGCTGCAGGCGAGTGACGAGTCGCGCCGCGCGGACATCCGCAAGTTCGAGGACATCGGCACTCACCCCGCCGCCAACGCGCTCGCCGTGGCCGAGGCGATCGCCTTCACCCAGGCGATCGGGATCGAGAACAAGGCCGCGCGCCTCGCATACCTGCGCGACCGCTGGGCCAACGCGCTGCGGCAGGACCCGCGGGTGCGCCTGCACACCAGCCTGCGCCCGGGAAAGGCGTACGCCGTGGCGATGGTGGAAGTGGAAGGAGTCGAGCCTGGAAAGATCTACGACGAGCTGTGGACGAAGCACCGCATCATCACCAGCCCCACGGACTGGGGCGGCGTGAAGGGGATCCGCGTCACCCCCAACGTCTACACCACGCTGGACGAGATCGACCGCTTCGTGGAGGTGATGACGGGAATGCTGCACCGGAACGCGCAGGCGTGAGCCCCCTCTTCCCCTTCATCCGCATCGCTTGACGTTCGTCCCCGGTCGCCCGCATCATGCGTGAAGCCGGTCCGCGCAGCCCCTTCCGCGAGCCGGCCTCCCCGGCGCTCAATACGCTCCCCTTTGATCTCGAGACTTCCAGCCATGTTCACCACGGGCGCGTTCTGGTTCGGCGTCGTCGTCGGCTACATCACCTATCGAACCCTGAAGCACAAGACCGCGTCGGGGTTGTCCGACATCGCCGCGGTCATCGGCGCCGTGGGCGGAGGCGCCGTGCTGCAGCTGTTCCCCCGCGGCTCGGCGAGCTTCGAAGAGTACGCCCGGGGCCTGGCCTCGGGCTTCTTCACCTACCTGTTGCTCTCCCTGTTCATCGCGGCGTGGTTCACCCGGCGCGACGGGTCCGCGACGAAGGGAAGCAAGGCGGCCAATGAGTTTCTCGGCGAGTGAGGGCCCGGAAGGCGAGGCCCCGAAACCGGACGCCGCCGCGGAACAGCTGATCGCCGCGCTGGCCGACGAGGAGCTCTGGGTGCGGCTGGGCGCGGCCCAGGCGCTGGCGGCGGCGTGGCCAGACGCGGCGCGCGCGCCGCTGAGGGCGCGGTGCGAACGTGCGCCGTACGGTTCGGAGGAACAATGGGCGGTGATCCTCGCACTCGAAACTTGTGGCGAGGACATGTCTCCACTCATCGCGCAGCTCGCCGGCGCCGGTTCGGCCGCCGCGCTGTCCCGGGCGATGGGGCTGGACAGCGACGACCCGGCCGGGGCGCACGACGCGTGGGTGTGGTTCGTGAGGCGCCGCCAGGACCTTCTCCCCTTCGCCGCGCGCAACATACTCGGTGAGATCCGAATCCTCCGGCGCAACCGGCACCTGGCCGCCGGGGCGCCCGCACGCCCCGGCGCTCTTTCCCTCGGCCCGCTGAACCTGCTCGCGCGCCTCCTCGACTTCGGACGCGGGCGGCAACGGAGCGCCGCGGACGGCGCGGCCGACGGCCCGGAGGAGTCCCGCCAGGAGGCGGTCGCGCAGGTCATCGAATCGAGGCTCTCCTTCGCGGTCTCGTACCTCCAGGACCGGCGATTCGAGGCAGACTCGAAGGAACGGTTCGCGCCCGTCCTGTCGTCGCTGCGCTCCGAGGGTCCGGACCAGATCCAGCAGGGGCTGCGGGACCTGGTGGAGATCGCGACCTGCGACCCCAATGGCTGGTTCCGCGACGCCGCCCGGAGGGCACTGGCCCGGTCGGGCCCCGAGGGCGGCGACCTTCTCCTGCCGGGGCTCCGCGGGCAACCGCTCTTTGCGCCCACGGCCGAGCAGCTGCGCGCGTTGGCGCTGCAGGCCGACGAGCCGCCCCGGCACGGCGTTTCGGCCGAAGACGGACCCGCGGCCGCGACCTTCTTCACCGTCGAGGCGCTGGCCAGGTTTCGCGACCCCGAAACCCTGAACGCGATCCTCGTGGTCGCCCTTCGCGGGAGCGCCGAGGCCGAGCGGGTGCTCGCCGCGATGCCGCTGGAGGTGAGCCTTCCGCTGCTTGTCTGGACGGCCGTCAACGCCCTCGAGGGACGCGACCGCGACCGCGCCTCCGAGATCATGGGGCGGATCGTGCGCAAGGACCGCGACTATTCGATCCACCTGCACAGGATCGGCGACACCGTGGTGGACGCCGACCTTGACTGGATCACCCGGCTGGTGGCGCGCGGCCGGCGCGTTTCCACGTGGGCGGCCGCGCAGGAGCAGGCGGGGCCGCTTTCCTGGATCCGGAACCGGGACGCCGCGGGCCTCCTCCTTCCCGCCATGCTGCGGCTGGTGCCGCTGATGAACGGCGAGGTGCACATCCTGTACAAGGACGCCAGCCCGTGGGACCGCTTCGTCGCGCACCTGCGCCGCGTCACCTCGCTCCGCGCGAGAGAGAACGAGAGTCCGGACGCCGGTGACGGGCGGCGCTACCTGCATTGCGAGTTCCCGGAACGGTGCCTGCTGCACCACCCCGAGACGCTCACGCTGGCCCTGGACCTCGCTCCGCCCGGCGGCGAAGCCGCCGCAACCCCGGTCACGGTCGGCTTCGCGCACGGCGAAACGGAGGCGAGCGTGGTGGTGCTGGTCCAGTCCAGCGGGTTCCTGGTGGAGCCCGGCTACCAGGTCCTGCGGGTTCCGCTGCACGGCTCGTCGCCGCGTGTCGAATTCAGGCTCACGCCGCGCGAGCCGGGAACGCAGACTATCGAGATCACGCTGCTCAGGGACGCCGAGCGGGTGGGCTACACCTGCCTGGCGGTGGCCGTGGCGCCCGAGGGGGCGAGCTCGGGACAGGCGCGCCCCCAGCCGGCCGACGAAACCACCAACCACGACCTCGTGCGGCTGGGGATCACGCGCGCGCTGGTGCTGGTGGAGTGGACGGGCGACGGCCATCTCTCGTACCGCCTGGTCGACCCCGCGTCGGGCTCGAGCGAGCCGCGCGAGACCGGCACCTCCAGGACCGCCCTGCTCGAGCCGCAGGTGCGGGAATGGGCCGAGCGGCAGAGCGAGATCATCCAGGACTACCTGCGCGAAGACTACGCCACCCAGGCCGAGCTGAACGACGCGCTCGCCGGGCTCCGCTCCATCGGCCACACCCTGTTCGAGCAGCTGGTCCCCCCCCAGCTCGCCGCGCAGGCCGCGGCGTGGCCTCCTGGCTCACTGGTGGCGATCGATTCGAACGAAGGATGGGTTCCCTGGGAGCTGCTGTGCGATTCTCCTTCGGGACAGCTGTGGGGCGAGCGGTTCCAGGTGATCCGCACGCCAAGGCTCCCGTTGCGCCATCCGGCAGGCGCAGCCGTCTCGGCCGCGGCGATCCAGACGGGCGTGGAGGTGAAAAAGATTGTTTCGGTGGTGGGCGACCAGATCGGCATGGGAAACCAGCCGGGGATGTACAGCGCCCGGCAGACGTTCGGGAAGGCGGAGCCGCTCGTTCGCGAGCTGGTGCAGGCCGGGTTCGGCGACTTTCAGCACGAAGCGAGCGACGCCGACGTGATCCACTTCACCTGCCATGCCCGGGGCAAGCCGGCGTACCACCTGAGCCTGGGGCCAGGAGCCTCCCGGAGGCTCCTGGTGGGCCAGGTGGAAAGCCTGAAGCTGAGGCCGGGGGTGATCGTTTTCGCGAACGCGTGCGCGTCCGACAAACCGGAGGTCTTCCTCACCGAGTTGCAGAGCTTCGGGTGGCGCTTCTACTCGCGGGGGGCAAGGCCGTTCATCGGCACCCTGGGGCCCGTCCCGAGTCGCCACGCCATCCGGTTCGCGCAGCACTTCTACCGCTGGTTCATCCTGGAGGGGCAGCCGGCGGGGCTCGCGCTGCGCGAGGCGAGGCGAGAGGTTGCGCGGGAATTCAGGAACCCCTTCTACCTCTTCTACTGCCTGTACGGCTCGGCCTCGGTGGGCAGGTACCTGGGCGCCGGCCCACGGTGAAGGCCCCCCACCGGCAGTCGGCCGACCCACGCCGCGCCCACGGCCGCGAGCCCACGCCGCCGCTCGCCGCTCGCGTACGGCGGAGCGGCGTTCGTGGAGACGTGCATCCACGGCAGCCGCGGCGGGCCGCCGCGCTCGGACGGAACGATGCGTGCACGGTGAAAGCGGGGGCGATCGAACACCGTTCGCAACAGGAGCAGCCATGGCCGGCAACGACGGCAAGAAGGCGCGGGGCGATTCCGCACGGAACGGGAAGGAATCCGCGTCCGCTTCCACGGCCCGGACGGCGAAGCCGGGGAAAGAAAAAACTTCTGCGGATGGGGAAGGAAAGGGCGGCAAGGCCGGGCGCAAGTCCGGCATGGCGATCCCCATCGCGGCGGCGGCGGCCGCTGCAGCCGTGGGGGGCGCGGCGGTGGTGGTGGTCCGCCGCAGACGCCGCAAGGCGGAGGCAGCCGCCGAAGCCGGGCGCGGCAAGGCGAAGCGGACGCGCAGCTCTCCGCGCACGGCCGGCGAGGGCGTGGCGAAGAAACCGCGCACGGCCGGCGGCGGCCTGACCCAGCCGGTGCGGCCCGACGCGGCGCTCGGCGCCGTCATCGGCGGCACCCAGCCCAGGACGCGCGCGGAGATCACCCGGCAGGTGTGGGACTACATCAAGCGCAACGGGCTGCAGGACGCCGGGAACCGCCGCTCCATCAACGCGGATGCCACGCTGCGCCCGGTGTTCGGCAAGGACCAGGTGACCATGTTCGAGCTGCCGCGCGCCATCAACGACCACGTCGAGAAGGTCTAGCGGCCCCGCGAAAGGCCAGAACCAGGGGCGAGCGTCGCCTGGCGCCCGCCCCTTCCTCGTTTTGTTTGAGGTTGCGTTTGCGCCATGGACGGAAGATAAGTGGCGCGTGCGCGAGAGCGATTCCGCCCACCGGGAAACGCACGACGTGAAGCTGTGGATCGATGCGGACGCCGCGCCGCGGGACGTGAAGGAGATCGCGTTCCGCGCGGCGCGGCGGCTGGAGATGGAGACCGTTCTCGTCGCCAACCAGCGGCTCACGCCGCCGCCGGGGAACCCGTTCGCGGCCGCCGTGCGGGTGGAGGGCGGGCCCGACGTGGCGGACCGCTACATCGCCGAGCACGCGGCGGCTGGCGACGTGGCGGTGACGGCCGATATCCCGCTGGCCGCCGCGCTGGTGGAGAAGCGCGTGGCCGTGATCGACCCGCGCGGCGACGAGTACACCGGCGAGACCATCGGCGAGCGGCTGGCCGTTCGTGACTTCATGGACGGCCTGCGCGGCGCCGGCGTGGAGACCGGCGGCGCCCGCCCCTACGGCCCCCGCGAGAAGCAGGCGTTCGCCGCCGCGCTGGACCGCGTGCTCACCCGCGCCCGCCGCGCCATTCCCCCTGCCAGGTAGCGGCGCGGCGATCGTCCCCCCTGCCGAAGCGAACGAGCCCCGGCCTGGTTGGACCGGGGCTTCGTTTCTATGCTTCCGCGGGCGGCGCGTCGGGCGCCTGCACGTTCTCGCGGGCTGCGCTGCCGTCGCGCCAGCCGCGGTCGCGCGACTCGCGCGTGTAGGTGTCTTCCAGCGGAGACAGGATCATCTCCCACAGAGTCCGCGCCGACTTGCCCTGACGCCCGCGCTCGAAGGCCGCGTCGTATGCCTGCTTGTTGCCGTGCTTACCACCTTGCATCCCGCACCTCCGGATAGTGGGATCCCCCCCGAGGAACCGGTCCGCGTACAAACGGACACGATTGTGACGCAACGAATGTTCCGCGACGCCCCGGCGGCGAAAACCTACTCGTTCAACACCACCACGCTCTCCACGATCTGCCCCTCGCGCACCAGCGCGTACCCGGTCTGCTTCCCCATGCGCTTCCACATGTTGGCCGGGTTCTCGAACGCCCACACCTCGTCGCCCTCCTCCACCGCCTTCCGCTTCAGCTTCTGCCACGCCATGCGGATGCGCAGCGCGGCCATGTCGGGGAGGTTGCGGTGGTACGAGGTGGGCGCGTTCTCCACGCGCTGAGTCAGCCATTCCATCGAAACCTTGCTCGCGGCCATGGGCAATCGCTGGCGGAAGGGAGAGCCACCGGGTGCGGGGCGGCGTGGAGAGATCGGGCCCGGCCGTGGCCGGACGGCACAAGTGTAGAGGTGAAAGATACCTGCGCGGCGGCGAGAAAGCGATGGCGGCGTCCCGTCACGATCGCCCATGCACGCCGGCTCAGCGGAAGTGGTAGGTGACCGGGATCGTGATCCACACGTTCACGCGCGTGCGGCCCACGCGCGCCGGGGTGAAGCGCATGGTGGACGCGATCCGCAGCGCCTCCGCGTCCAGCAGGGCGTTGCCGGCGGAGCGGTCGAGCGTGATCGTGGTCTCGTCGGGGCTGCCGCGGCGGTCGATCCGCATCCGGAGCACCGCCACGCGGTCGCCGCCGCCACGAAGGTCGGGGCGCAAGGCCTACTCCCTCGCGAAGCGTGACAGCGCCCGGCCCACCGCGCGCCGGTTGCGCATGGCCGGCTTCACCTCGCGCGACGGCTCAGGAAACCAGCGCTCCACCAGCCTGCGCAGCCGCGATCCCAGCGTGTTTGGAGGCGAAAGCACCACCGGGGCGAGCACGCCCGCATCCGCCTCGAGCCATGTTTCCAGGAACGCGGAGAGCGACGGCGCGACCTGGAGCGGCTTGCCGGCGGCGAAGAGCACCACCACCGGCGTGGGCGCGCCCGGCTCGTCCGGGAGCCGCAGCGCGTACGCGTGGTCCCAGAGCAGGTAGTCGGCGAACACCAGGTGGCGCTCGGCGCCGGGAAAGCGGCGGTCCGGCGCCTCGTCGGCCGCGGGCCGCACCTGCGACAGGTTCCAGAAGGTCACGAACAGGCCGTCCATCGCCCCGTCCCTGCCGTGCTCCACGCCATTCAGCGTGAGGAACCACGCCCGCACGTCGTCGGGAAGCCGCACGCCGTACCCTGCCTCGAACTCCTCCAGCTCGGCCGCCGTCGCGGGCGTTGCGGGCGTGATCCCCTCCTCCGCCCATCGCAGCCGCACCGCGGCCAGGACCTCGGCGATCGGATCGTCCCGGGCCGGATGGACCTCGTGCTCCGCCACTCAGCCGTCCCCCGCGATCACGGCGGTGATCCGCTCGCCCTCGCGCACCCTGGCGCGGCCGCTGTTCATCGACCGCCGCTCCTCCACCCCTCCGTCGTCGCGGCGGACGTGCAGGACCACGTGGGCGGCACGCGTCAGCGCCGGGTTCCAGGTGGCGGTGCGGTCGTCGTCGCTCAGCCGCGCGGGGATCATCTCACCCATATATCATCATCATTCCCGATTCGATTGCGGCCCTGGACGGCGTTCCCATCGACCAAGACAGATCCCTCCTGTCCCCTGTCCCCTGTCCCCTGCAGTTGAACGCGTCTTGCGCCGCCGGGTATATTCCGCGGGCGCGCCGGGTGCGCGCAACCGCCAATCGAATGAGAGAGACAGAACGATGGCCGACGTCACGTGCGTGCGCTGCGGAGAGACCCGGGCCGGGCTCGCCTTCGCGCCGTTCAACAGCGAGCTGGGCAAGAGGCTGCACCAGCAGGTGTGCCAGGTGTGCTGGGCCAACTGGCTGCAGCGCCAGACCGCGCTGATCAACCACTACGGCCTGAACCTGCGCGACCCCGACGCCCGCAAGTTCCTGGCAGACCAGACCGAGGAGTTCTTCTTCGGCACCGGCGAGACCGAGAACGTCGATACGTCCAAGCAGGGGATGGTGCAGTGGTAGGTTGTTGAGGGCACAGGGGGATAGGGGATAGGGGACAGGGTATAGGGGACAGCGGACAGGGACAGCCAGCAGTGTGATACCAGGTCCGCTTGGTCCAACCCAAACCGGCAGAGCAAAATACCAATCCCGGGAGATGTCGTCCTGAAGGAGCCGCCGCGCTAAATCCTCGTCCTCCAAGCACTTCTGGCGGCGACTGAAGGATCTCTGTTCAACTTCCGAGCGACAGGCCGCCTGACGCTCGTCGTTTTTTACACGGTCTGCCCGGAGAATGGGTATGAAGACCGCCGCCTTCCGCATCGGGAGGGCGGCGGTCTTTCTTTCGATCGGCCGGGCAACGGACCACTCGCCGGATGGGTCACACGAGAGTGGGATGAAACGTCTCCCTTGACGAATGTGAATGATCGTTCGCATATTATATGCGAACGTCGATTCACATTCTATCCACCGAGGAATCCATGCGGCCCCTGCTCTTCGTTCCGTTCGCCGTCGCGCTGACCGCCGCGGGCCCCGCGTGCCCGCCACGCGATGCCGCGCGCCCACCGAAAACAGGCAGCGGCGACTCGCTGATCGCCGAGATCCCGTTCGTGCTGAGCGGCGACCACGTGATGCTGCGGGGCACCGTGAACGGCCACGCCGGATGGCTGGCGCTGGACACCGGCTCCAGCACCTCGTCGCTCGACGCCGAGTGGGCCGACACGGCGGCGCACGTACGCGTGGTGGCAACCGGCGGGCAGGTGAACGGCTCGGCCACCGTGCGCGCCAGCACCGGCGAGGCGGACTCGATCCGCATCGGAGGGGTGGAGCTGGGGCCCACGCGGGTGGCGCTGATCCCGCTGGGGCCGGTGGAGCGCGCGCGCGGCTCGCACCTGCACGGCACCATCGGCTACGACTTTCTGCGGCGCTACGTGGTGGAGATCGACTACGCCGCCCAGCGCCTGCGGCTGTACGATCCGGAGCGCTGGACCTACCGCGGCGGCGGCGTGGAGGTGCCGGTCAGCACCCAGCTGCGCATTCCCGTGGTGCAGGCCACCCTCACCCCCGCCGGCGGCCAGCCGATCCCCGCGCGGCTGGTGCTGGACCTGGGCTCGGCCAACTTCGCGGTGCGGCTGGTGGCGCCCTACGTGGCCGCGCGTGGGCTGGCGCAGATGACGGGGATCGACGCGCCGGTCGGCACGGGCGTGGGCGGGATGATCGTCGGCCGGGTGGGGCGGCTGGAGTCGGCGTCGCTGGGCTCGCTGCGGATCCCGGCGCCCACGGTGGCGATGGCGCTGCGGCCGGAAGGGTTCTTCGGCACCACGGTGGTGGACGGCACGCTGGGCGCCCCCATCTTCCGGCGCACCACCATGATCGTGGACTATCCCCACTCGCGCGTGATCTTCGAGGCCAGGCCGGGGTTCGACGCGCCGTACGAGGCGGACATGAGCGGGATGTCGCTGGTGGGCGCGCCGGGCGGGCCGGTCACCGTGTCGTACGTGGTTGCCGGGAGCCCCGCCGCGCAGGCCGGCATCGCGACGGGCGACGAGCTGGTGGCGGTGGACGGCGCGCCCGCGCGTTCGGAGCAGTTCGACGCGCTGCGCACCTCGTTCCGCACCGCCCCCGGCGCCACCCGCCGCCTCACCCTGCGCCGCGGCGCCGAAACGCGCGAGGTGACGGTCACGTTGCGCCGGCTGGTGTGACGATCACCCCAACCGATGACGCATCGTCCGCCGCGGCCGCCGCGGCCGCGCCGTAGTCAGCAGGTCACACGGGCGCCGTGACCGAACCCTGGCGGGACGCCTGCTTGCGCTCCGCCGCGGCGAGGATGGCGTCGGTGAGCGGCGACGGATCGAAGCGCACGGGGTCCACGGCGGGGAGGCCGGTGAGGTCCTCCAGGCGGGCGGCCTCGTCGCGCGCCTGCTGGTCGGTCCAGTCCCAGGTGTTCAGCGCGATCCCGATCACCGGACTGGGGCGCAGCGGCGCGATGGCGTCCTCGCAGATGCGGATCATCTCGGGCACGGTGGGAAGGCGCATCCAGTCGTACCGGCGCGCGGCGTTCCACGGGCACTGGCGCGAGGGCTGATGGCAAAGGATCTGCGCGTCGGGCATCGACCCGTGCAGCAGCCCCAGGGTGACGCCCGAGTACCCCGGGTGCACCAGCGAGCCCTGGCCTTCGACGAGGACGACGTCGTTACCCTGGGCCGCGCGCAGCACCAGCTGCTCGGCCGCGCCGCCGATGAAGTCGGCCACCACCGCGTCCACCGAGAGCCCCCACCCCTCGATCAGGATCCCCGTCTGCCCCGTGGCCGCGAAGCCCACGCGCGATCCGCGGGAAACGAGCGAGTCCCGGATCTGCAGCGCCGCCGTCATCTTCCCGATGTTGCAGTCCGTCCCCACCGTGTGCACCACCAGCGCGTCGACGAGGCGGGCCTTCCCCGTGCTCACCGGCAGCTCCGCGGGCGGCTTGCGCAGGTCGTGGATGGCCACGCCGCGGCCGGCCGCGCGCTCGCGCAGCTCCGCGTCGTCGGCGAGGTGGAAGTGCAGGCCGCTCACCAGGTGCAGCCCGGCGTCGATCGCGGCGTTCAGCATCGGCCGCCAGCTGGCGGGAAGCTGCCCGCCCTGCGGCGCGATCCCGATCAGCAGCGCGGTGGCGCCGCGGCCCAGCCCCTCCTCCACCGTCCCCAGCACCGGGATGCGCCCGCCGAAGCCCAGCACGTCGCCCACCGTGCCCCCCGCGTGCCGCGAGTCGATCACGGCCACGATGCGCTCGGGGAGGTAGCGCACGGCGCTGTTGGCCGTCTTGCTCGTCTGCGCGCCGAACATCCCCTCGGCCAGCACCAGGTAGCGGTATCCGGAAAGCGCGTCCTTCGCGTCGAGCATGTCGGTCGAATCCGTCGTTGGGTCGGGTCGGTGACGCGGCGCGGAATCCTTCACCCGCAAGCGCCGCGAACGGGTGCGTGAGTGCGCGAGTGCACCCGTGCGTCCACTGCTCCGGCGCACTCGTGAGGTCAGACCGATCGGCGCATGTGGATCACCGCGGGGCTGCGCCGGCTTCTTCCAGGATGCCGGGGATGCTCACCACCATCGGGTCCACGCGCAGCACGCCCTCGGGAAGGCGGATCTCGGTGGGCGCGTCGCGCACGAAGCGGCGGAAGCCCTTCCCCTCGAGCAGGCGGTGCACGTAGATGCGGCGCACGATCACGATGGTGGTGGCCAGCACGGGGACGGCCACCAGCAGGCCGATCAGCCCCAGCAGCTCGCCCATCACCAGCACGCTGGTGATGGAGAGCACCGGCGGCAGGTGCACCCGCCGCTCCATCACGATCGGGTGGATGATGTTCCCCTCGATCACGTGGATCACCACGCCCAGCAGCACCACCGCCAGCGCCTGCCCCAGCCCGCCCGTGCCGATCACCATCAGCGCGGGAAGGAGCGTGGAGAGGAGCGAGCCGAAGAACGGCACCAGCACCGCCGCGCCCGTGAACACGCCAAACGCCAGCGCGAACGGCACCTTCAGCAGCAGCAGGCCGATGTAAGTGAGGATCCCCAGCGTGACCATGGCGATCATCTGGCCGCCGATCCACGCGCGCAGGCTGCGCTTGAGGTCGGCCAGGATGTCGCGCACCAGCTCGCGGTGCACCGGCGGCGCCAGCGCGATGATCCCCTCGCGGTACAGCTCCGGCCGGCTCGCGAGGTAGATCCCCATCACCAGGATGGCGGAGAGGTCGATGAAGCCCTGCAGGAAGTTGAGCACCGCGGGCACCAGCCCGGTGGCGTGCGTGGCCAGGCCCCCCAGCTGCCGCTGCACCTCGTCGGGGTGGATCACCTGGCTCAGCACGGGATACTTCGCCACCAGCTCGCGCAGGCTGGACGTCCACGCGGTGATCTGCTGCGGGAGCACCGAGATCAGCTCCTGCGTCTGCTGCAGCACGGGGGGAACCACCAGGTTGCCCACGCCGGCGGCCAGCAGGATGGTGAGCAGCATGGCGATGGCCAGCCCCAGCCCCCGCGGCACGTTGAAGCGCCCCTGCAGGAAGTCGGCGATGCCGCCCAGGTAGAGCGAGAAGAGGGCGGCCACGAACACCATCAGCAGCACGTCGGCCACGCTCTTCACGAACAGCAGCAGCAGGATCGCGAAGATGGTGGCGATCAGGACGCTGTACGGCGACGGACGGTCGGACGGGTGGCGTGTGGGCATTCACCTTCACCGGGTGCGTGGGAGCCGGGCACAAGCTCGCCGAAACCTATCGCGCCCCCGGCCACGGCGGAAGCCGTGAGCGTTCCGCGCCAGTAGCCGATTGCGCCCGCGCCGGAACGCGCGTATCTCCGTGAGACTCATGCACGAACGCACGTTCCACCGGAGCCGATCAGTCGGGAGATGCCGAAAACCAGCGCCGGCCTGCTGATGTACCGCCGCCGTCGGGGCGGCGTGGAGGTGTTCCTGGTCCATCCCGGCGGGCCGTTCTGGGCGAAGAAGGACGCGGGCGCCTGGTCCATCCCCAAGGGCGAGTACGCCGCGGGGGATGATCCGCTGGAAGCCGCGCGGCGCGAGTTCGAGGAGGAGACGGGAATGGCGCCAGAGGGCGAGTTCGCGGAACTCGGCTCGGTGAAGCAGGCCGGCGGCAAGACCGTGACCGCGTGGGCGTTCGAGGGCGACTGCGATCCCGAGGCGATCCGCAGCAACACCTTCACCATGGAGTGGCCGCCGAAGTCGGGCCGGCAGCAGGAGTTCCCCGAGGTGGACCGCGCCGGCTGGTTCGATCTGCGGACGGCGGAGGAGAAGATCCTGAAGGGGCAGCTCGGCTTCCTCCGCAGGCTCGGGGAACTGCTCGACCGGTAGGATCGATCGCCGGGTTCCAGGCGAGCGGCGGGCTGCCGCTCGCAGGCGGAGCATAGATCCTTCGTCGCCGCCAACCTTCAGTGTGGACGCAAGTTCGGGACGGCGGCGACTCAGGATGACATCCCTATGGGCTCGAGCGGGGACGACGATCGAGACGTGGGGACCGAGTTGAAGTTCTCCGTTGCTCCGGTCTTCTCCGCTGCTCCGTGTGACCCGCGGTTGCCGTTGAGGCGGCATCGTCGGCCAGGAAATCTCACACAACCACGAAGGGCCAGTCCGCGCTGGACCGGCCCCTCGCCGTTTCATCCTCCCCCACCCGAAATCATGGACGCGCCGTAAGAGAGATGCGCAGGGTACGCTTGGCGCCGGGCATGATGTTGTTGTTCCCCTGGCTGGTGGCGTAGTACCGCTCGTCCAGCAGGTTTTCCACGTTCACCTGCGCGCCCAGGGCGCCGTTCAGCCGCAGGAAGAGCGCGCCGTCGGCGCGGGTGAAGCCGGGGAGGGTGACGGTGTTGTCGATCGCCGCGTACATGCCGCTCTGGCGGACGACGCCGAGCCCGACGCCGACCGCCGGCAGCAGCTGCACCCGGTTCCACAGCGACATCGTCTGGTGCGGCGCCAGGGCCACGATCTGCCCCGCCTTCGCGGCGCTCGTGGTGCTCACGATCCGCGCGCGCTGGCTGGCGAAGCCGCCCACGACCTGCCAGTGCCGCGTGAGATTGCCGGTGGCGCCCAGTTCGACGCCCGTGGTCCGCGCCTCGCCCGTCTGCATCACCTTCGACGGGTCCGCCGGGTCGGGCGCCGAGGTGTGGGTGCGGTCCAGCCGATAGACGGCCGCGGTCAGCGACAGCTCCGGGCGCACGTCCCACTTGGCGCCCACCTCGCGGTTGATGAAGCGCTCGGGCTCCAGCGTCTCGGTGGTCGCGGTGAGCGAGCTGAACTGGTCGCCCGAGCTGGGGAGGTAGCTCACGCTGAAGCTGCCGTACACCGACACCGCCCGCGCCGGCTTGAGCACCAGCCCCACGCGCGGCGACCAGAGCTCGTCTCGGCGCTCCAGATCGTCGCCGTTGCGGTGATTGTGGAACTGGACGTTGAAGCGGTCGTAGCGGATGCCGCCCAGCGCCTGCAGCCAGCGGGTGATCTCGGCCTGCTCCTGCAGGTAGACCGCGCCCACCGTGGCGACGGTGAGGTTGTCGGCGTCGGTGGCGCTCTGCCGGAAGGTGATGGGCGTGGCGACCGTGGGCGAGCTGAACGGCACGGAGATGGACGTGGCCGCGTCGTTGTAGTACCCCGTGTTGCGCACCTGCCCGGTGCGCTGGCGGCCGAATTCCGCGCCGGCGAGGACGGTGTGGCGCACGCCGGCGGTGGTGGCGTGGCCGATCACGTCGGTCTGGTTGAACCAGTTGCGGCGGCCGATGGCGTGGTTGTACGCGCTCAGCGCCACCTGGCTCCCGTCGGCGTTCACGGCGCCGGGGTAGCTGTTCTGGTAGAACTTGTCGTAGTCGGCGAAGCGGCCGCGGCTCCGCACCGTCACCGCGCCGGCGGTGTGCTCCACCGTCGCGCTGGCCGCATGGACGTCCATCCAGCTGTAGCTGATGGCCGGGTTGCCGAAGAACGTCTCCACGTCCGCGTCCGCCGGCCGGCCCTGGTACGAGGGGACGCCGCGGTCCACGTTGCGCCGGTCATGGAAGCGTTCGTAGCCGGCGTCGAGGCGCGTGCGGCCCAGCGACAGCGCCAGCGTGGGGTTGATCCCGTAGCGGCGCAGCGACGAGAAGTCGCGGAAGCCCTCGCTGTTCTCCCACATCCCGTTGAAGCGCGCGGCCACGGCGCCGCTCAGCCCCTGCCCCACGTCCAGGGTGGTGCGCCGGTGCTCCCACGAGCCGGACTCGACCGTGAGGGTGCGGACGGGCGCCCAGCCGGCCTGCTTGCTCACGCGGTTCAGCACCCCGCCGCCGCCCCCGCGGCCGAAGATCATCGCGTTGCTCCCCTTCAGCGCCTCCACCCGTTCCACGTTGTACAGGTCGCGAAGGTACTGCGCGTCGTCGCGGACGCCGTCCACGAAGAAGTCGGCGGTGCTGGCGTTGCCGCGGATGGTGGGGGCGTCGCGGTGCCCCTCGCCCTGCCCCATGGTCACGCCCGGGACGTAGCGCACCACGTCGGCCATCCCCTGCATCGCCTGGTCGGCGATCACCTCGCGGGTGACCACGCTCACCGACTGCGGCGTGTCGCGCAGCGGCGTGTCGGTCTTGGTCGCCGTCGTGGTGCGGGCGGACGCGTAGCCGTGGCTGCGCTCGGCCACCACGTTGAGAGTGGTGAGGGCGTACTCGGCGGCGCCGCGAGTGACCACGGCGGTGCGCACGCCGTTGAAGCGCGCGCTGAGCCCGGTGCCCTCCAGCAGCCGGCGCAGCGCCTCGGCGGCGGTCAGGTTGCCGCTCACCGGGCGCGAGCGCACGCCGGCGGCGGCCGCGGCGTCGAGGCGCACGGCCACGTCGGCCTGGCGGCTGAACTCGGCCAGCGCGTCGGCCAGCGGCAGCGCGGGGATGCTGAAGGCCACGCGGACCAGCGTGTCGCCCGGCGCGGCGGCCACGCGCGGCGAGGAAAGATCGGCCAGCGCGAGCGCCGTCGGACGGGCGCCCTGTGCCTGGGCGGAAACACTGCCGAGAACGCAGATGGCGCCGGCGGCGGTGAGCAGTCGCATATCGGGCAAACGATCGGGAGTAGGTTGAGAACGATTCTCAACCGCATCTTACCGCCTCGATTTCCCCGCCGCAAGAGGGTTGTCGAGACTGATTTTCATCCGATTGGGGCCGCGGGCCGGACCGGGAACCGTAGATCGTTTTGCCGCAACTGGTTAACGATGCGAAGGGATCATCGGGGTCCCCGGCCGGGGACGAACGATCTCGTCGCGGGAAGTAAAATCTCCACGCGGAGGGGAAATTCGTGACCGTCGGCCAACCATTCCGCCGATGGTCCGTGTTCCACCCTCCACAGGCAAGGTATCCATGCACTCACGCGTTAGCGGCACACGATGGCTCCTGCTCGCGCTCTGGATCGCTGCCCCTCCGTCGGCGTGCACCGCGTACAACTCCCCGCCCCCCGCGCCCAAGCCGACACCGCAGCCGCCGGCGCCCGCCGCGTCAGTGGTGCAGCTCCCCGTGGCGCTCGCGGTGGCCGACCTGCAGCCGCTGATCGAAACCGGCCTGCCGACCTCGGAAGACCTCCCGCGTTTCAACGGCTCGGTGAACGGAGGGGCGGACAACTGCCACGGCGGCGGCCTGAACTACGGGTACCACATCGACCGTGCGCCGGTCCAGGTGGGCGCCACCGCCGACAACGGTCTGACGGTGGGCGCCGACATCCGCTACGCCGGTGGCGTGAGGTTCCGCAAGGCGATTGACGTCGGGCCAATCCATACCTGCTCACCCCTGGTTACCGCCAGTTGCGGGTATGACGGCGACCCCATGAAGGGCGCGCACGTGGGGATGGTGGCAAGGCCCGCGGTGTCGCCAGACTGGTCGGTGCTGCTGAATGCCGGAAACGCCAGCGCCAACCCCACCGCGGGCACGTGCAACGTCACCATCTTCGGGTTCGACGTAACCGGGCGCGTGATGGGGTTCGCGCGCGACTTCCTGAACCGGCAGGCTGCCGCCATCAATCAGCGCGTGGCCAGCGACCGGCGCCTGCGCACGCGCGTGGAAAGCGGGTGGCGCGCGGCGTTCGCCGTGGTGCCCGTGGGCGCCGGCTGGCTCGCCATCGCGCCCGAGGAGGCGGGCATCGCGCCGGTGACGGTGCGCTCCGATTCGCTTCGCACGGTAGTGCGCGCTGTGGCGCGCACCGTATTCCACGCCGGCCAGAAGCCTGAGGTCACGCCCACACCGTTGCCCCAGAACACAGTTCCGTCTGGCCCCGACGCGCTGCGCATCGATCTGCCGGTGGAGGCCGACTACGGCGCGATCGCCGCGGCCATCCGCAAGGAGTTCCGCATTGGCGAGGGCGGAATCCGCTACCCCGCCACAGGCAGGTTCTTCCTGCGCCCAACGGCGGTGGACGTCCTGTCCAACGGACCCGATCTTGTCGTGCGGGTGGCCTTTTCGGGATCGGCAAAGGGGGTGTTCTACCTGGCCGGCACGCCCGTCTATGACCCGGCCACACGCGTGGTGAGCGTCCCGAATCTGGACTACACGGCCGAAACGAAGAACTTGCTGCTGCGCCTGGCCGACTGGGTGGGCCACGACGCGCTGCGCAACGATCTGCGCGCCAAGGCGCGGATCGACCTGACCGCGCCGCTGCAGCGCGCGCGACAAACGGTCACGGCCAGCCTGAACCAGACGGTGGGTCCGCTCACGCTCACCGGCAGGATAGACGATCTGGACATGCTCGGGATCCAGGTGCAGGAACAGCAGCGGCAGGTCTCCGCGCTGATCCGGATGACGGGCCAGCTCTCGGGGACGCTGCACCCCGCTCCGTAGCCCGGCCGCGCGGGCACGGATCTGGACGAGTGGCGCCGCGGGCGCGATGATGACGCGCCCGCGGCGCGTTTTCGCCCCCATGGCATCCGCCCAGCCGGAGACCGACTTGTCCGACGCAGACTCGCCCGCCGAAGCGAACGAATATTCCAGCGCGCTGGTGCTGCAGCGCATCCAGCCGGCGCTGCTGGGGCTGATGGACGGCTCCGTCTCGACGCTGGCGCCGCTCTTCGCCGCGGCGGAGCTCACGCACCGGCCGCTGTCGGCGTTCTTCGTGGGCGCGGCGGCGTCGGTGGGCGCGGGGATCAGCATGGGGCTGGCCGAGGCGCTCTCGGACGACGGGGTGATCAGCGGGCGCGGCAACCCGTGGAGCCGCGGCGGCATCACCGGGCTGGCGACGACGCTCGGGGGGATGTTCCACACGCTGCCGTTCCTTCTCCCCAACCTGCAGGCGGCGCTCACCCTGGCCTACATCGTGGTGGTGATCGAGCTGATCGCCATCGCCTGGATCCGCCGGCACTTCATGAAGAGCCCGCTGGGCCCCACCATCATCCAGGTGGTCGTCGGCGGCGCGCTGGTGTTCGCGGTGGGGATGCTGCTGGGGAACGCGGGGGGATGATGGCCCCGAGCGAAGAAATTCGTGGGCGGTTTGCGATTGATGTCGCGGCTACCACGGCGCACAGTCCGCCTCCGCGGACTTCTCCGGGCGGTGGATCGTGCGGCGGACGAGAGGATGCTCGTCCGCCGCCGGCTACTCCAGCGCGCCGCGGATCGCCTCGGCCGCGTCGTCCAGCGCGGCGCGCGGAGGGAGATTCCGGTACTCCGGCCCGAAGCGGAAGCCGAAGCCGTCGCCACCCCAGCGCGGGAACACGTGCAGGTGGGCGTGGAACACCTCCTGCCCCGCCGCCTCGCCGTCCGCCAGGAACAGGTTCACCCCCTCGCAGCGCAGCCCGCTGGCCCGCAGCGCCACGGCCACGCGCCGGGCCGCGTTCATCATCTCCGCCGCCTCGTCCGCGTCCAGCTCGGCCAGCGAATCGGCGTGGCGGACGGGGATCACCAGCACGTGGCCGGGGTTCACCGGCTGGATGTCCATGAACGCCACGACGCGCCCCTCGCGCAGCACGAAGCTGGCGGGGAGCTCGCCGGCCAGGATGCGGCAGAACACGCATTCATCGGCCATGGGGGAGGTTCGCTCCGGGAGGAGGCGCGGCGGCGGACTCGCGCACGAAGAGCTGCGTGTAGAACCAGGTGCCGGCGGGGCCGCGGGCCACGCCCACGCCGCTCCGCGCCCAGTTTCCTTCCATGGTGTGGCGGTGCGTGGGGCTCGCCACCAGCCCGGTCACGGCCACCTGCACCGTGGTGTCGCGCCCGTAGTCGTTGAAGGCCAGGTTCTCGCCCAGGGACGGGTAGCCGAGAGCCTCGGCCAGCCGCGCGCGCTCCTGGAAGTTGGCGTGGCTGAAGGGAACCGCGCCGCTCGCCATGTCCCGGCTGTGCTCGCGGGCGAGGGCCGCCAGCCGCTCGTCATAGCGCAGCCGCGGCAGGTCCATCGAGTCGCGGTGCAGGCTCACGCGCTGGAACAGCTCCCGTTCCAGCGCGCCGTACTCGCTCGCGGGCGCCTGCTCCGCCACGCTCGCGGCGGGCGGCGGCGTGCACGCGGCCAGCGCCATCACCGGCGTCAGGACGGCGAGCACCGGCCGCAGCCGCGCCAGGACCCACATCGGGCGGACGTGCACGGGCGCGATCCTTCAGCCCCCGGTCACGCCGCGGCCGAGCCGCCGGCCAGGGCGTCGTTCAGGCGGCTGTTGAGCTCCACGTGCAGCAGCAGCACGTTGGGGTCGCGCCGGCACACCAGGTCGTAGCGGTTCACGGTGGGCTCGTCGCCCTCGTCCACCGCCACCAGGTCGCGCGCCTGCCGCACGAAGTCGCGCGCAGCCTCCTCGCTCACCGCCTCGTCGCCCGAGAGCGCCTCGTCGATCTGCACGATCAGCCCGCTGAACGGACGCAGCCAGGCGAAGAACGGGTCCTCGATCAGCGCCTGCAGGAGCTGCGCGTTGGTCACCGGGCCGCGGCTGCGCTCCCACTCGCCGCGCTCGCTGTCGATCAGCGCCTTGTGCAGGCGCAGCAGCCCGCGCCGCACCTCCACCAGGCTGGTGCGCAGCGGCTCGGGCGTGGGGTTTCGCCGCGTGTATCGGGGTGTGGTCATCGGTTCGGTCTTCAGTGGGCGTGAAACGGCGTTTTCCTTACGAACACGGAAGAAGCGCGCCGGTTCCACACGTCGCGGGTGCTGAGTGCGGAGTGCTGGGTGCTGGGTGCGGAGTGCTGGGTGCCGCGTCACGGTCGGTGCGACCAAATCGTTGATGGGGATGCTTCGCCGGCTGCCGGAGCACTTTGTCCCGCTCCGCTTGTTCCCGCGCGGAGATCCAAGCATCTTCCGGAACACCTGATCTCCACGCGCGTAACTCAATGGCGCGCAAAGTACCTGGGCCGCCCGCCCACCCGGCCCGCCGCATCCCGTCACCGCATCTTCAAGGCGCTCGCCGAACCATGAGCCTCACCCGCGTTCTCGCTTTCGCCGCCGCCTGGATGGCGGCCGCGCCTCCGGCCTCGGTCGCGGAACGGGCGGACGTGGCCATGCCCGCCGCGGGGGTGCAGGCGTCGCTCGAGGTGGTGGTGCGCGACGCGGCGGGGCAGCCGGTGCGGGGGGCGCAGGTGCGCATCGGCGACCGGGCGGCGGTGACCACCGACAGCGTGGGGCGGGCGCGGGTGGCCGCACTGGCGGCGGGCACCTACCGCGTGGTCGTGACGCACGCGTCGCTGGGCACGCGCAACGGCAGCGTCACCCTTCCGGCGGACGCGGGGTCGCTGGAACTGCGAGCGGCCGGGGCGGGCGATGGGCTGGCGGCCAGCGTGCAGCGGGCCGTGGGGCTGGCCGGCGTCACCGCCACCGCGCAGCGCAACCCGGCGCTCGACCAGCTGGGCTTTTACCAGCGGATGGAGCAGAACCCGGGGCAGTTCGTCACCCAGGACGCGATCCAGTCGCGGCGGGCCGGGCGGCTCACCGACGTGATCCGCCGGCTGAAGGGGATCCGCATCCTGCGCTACTCGCCGGACATGACGGGGATGGCGGGGAGCCGCAGCGGAATGGACCTCGACGCGCACAACCGCATCGCCAGCAGCCGCGGCAGCACCGGCATCTCCACCGCCGGGCCGTGCTGGATGGACGTGTACGTGGACGGCACCCCCGTGCAGAGCGCCGACAACATCGACCAGGCGCAGAACCTGGACGAGATCTCCACCAGCAACGTGATCGGGATGGAGGTGTACAACGCCGCCGAGATCCCCTCCGAATACCGAGGCAGCACCGCGGCGTGCGGCGTGATCCTGATCTGGACCGACCGCGGCCGGGTGCGGCGGTAAGACGCCGGCCGGGCGGACGGATGCTTCGTCCATGACGAGCACCTGCTCGGCCGCGGACGGACCCCACCGCCGCGCCGACCGCCCTCGCGGCAGCACCGCCAGCTGCGGCGTGATCCTGATCTGGACCGACCGGGGCCGGACGCAGTCGGGGAGATGAACCGGGCTGCCGGCCTGGCCATCCGATTTCCATCCCCCGAAAGCAGCTCGCCGTAGCAGTTCTCCCCTCCCCCCGCGCAGCCCGGAGGAGGGGCCCCCGCCGCGTCCACGCCGATCTCCGCCCTCCCGCAGCGATCACCTCCGCCGACCCGTTCGACCCGCTATATTCTCGCCGGCCCGACCGTAAACAGACGATTCCCCCGGCGGCGTCAGAAGCGGGCGACGGTGCGCGTTCACCCTTCGCTCCCCCCGCCCCGCCGGACCCACGCCGCAGGCACCCGATGATCCCACGCAACCTCGCCCTCTCGCTGCTGGCCCTGCTCCTGGCCGCCGTGCCCGCGGCCGCGCAGACCGTGCACGGCACCCTGCGCGAGCCGGGCGGCGCGCCGGTGGAGCGGGTGGTGGTGGCGCTGGTGGACGCGGGCGGCACGCAGGTGGCGCGCACCCTCACCGCCGCGGACGGGGGGTTCACCCTGCGCGCGCCGGGGCCGGGGCGCTACTCGGTGCGCGCCGAGCGCATCGGCTACGCCGCGGTCGTCACGGGGCCGTTCGAGCTGGCCGCGGGCGAGACGCGCAGCGAGCGGATGGTGGCCTCGGGCACGCCGGTGATGCTGCAGGGGCTCACCGTGACCCCCGCGGCGCGCCGGTGCGCGGTGCGGCCCGGCGCGGGGCTGGCGACGGCCACGCTCTGGGAAGAGGCGCGCAAGGCGCTGAACGCCACCGTGCTGGGGCAGACCGAGCGCCTGTTCCGCTACGACGTGAACCAGTGGACGCGCGAGATCGACCCGGCCGACAACACCGTGCGCCACGAGGAGCGCAAGACCGGCAGCGGCGTGTCGGAGCTTCCCTTCCACTCCCTGCCGCCCGCGGAGCTCAGCCGGCGCGGCTACGTGCAGCGCGCCCAGGCCGACTCGATGGAGTACTGGGCCCCCGACGCGGCCGTGCTGCTGAGCAGCGAGTTCCTGACCGACCACTGCCTGCGCGTGGTGGAGGGCACCGACCCCGCGCTGATCGGGCTGGCGTTCGAGCCCGTGCGCAACCGGCGCCAGCCCGACATCAGCGGCACCCTGTGGCTGGACCGGCGCTCGGCCGAGCTGCGGCGCGTGGAGTACGCGTACCGGGGAGGCCCGCCCGAGAGCTCCGACCCGCGCGTGGGCGGCACCATGGAGTTCGAGCGGATGGCCGGCGGCCCCTGGATCGTGCGGCGCTGGCAGATCCGCATGCCGCAGGTGACGCTGGAGCAGTCGATCCGCAACGTGAGCACCGACCCGCGCAACGTCCGCCTGGCCGCCGGCCATTCCGAGGTCAAGCTCCAGGCGCTGGTGGAGGCCGGCGGCGAGGTGACGGGCGTGGCCACGGGAGACGGCCGCCCGCTCTTTGCCGGCAGCGCCCGCCCCGTGGTGCGCGGCACCGTGTGGGACAGCACCCGCGCGGCGCCCGTGGCCGGCGCGCAGGTCTACCTCTCCGGCACCTCGGCCGCCGCGGTCGCCGGCCCGGACGGCCGCTTCACGCTGCAGGCGCCGGGCGAGGGGCGCTACACCGTCGCCTTCTCGCACCCCGAGCTGGGGCCGCTGGGCAGCATCGGCCACACCGCCACCGTCACCCTCAAGCCCGGCGATACGGCCACGGTGGCGCTGGCGGTGCCCGGCTGGGCGACCGCCGCGCGCACCCTCTGCCCCGACTCGGCGATGCGGCACTTCCCCGGCATCGTCTACGGCCGGGTGACGGGGCCGGGGGCCGGCGAGGCGACGGTGACCGGGAGCTGGTACAACATCGGCCGCAGCTCGCAGAACGTGGGGATCAACCGCACCAGCGTGGCCTCGCGCCCCGACCCCGGCGGCTTCTACGTGCTGTGCGGCGTCACCACGCAGCAGGTGATCACGGTGCGCGCGCAGACCGCCGACACCCGCGGCCAGGCCGACGTGCGCCCCGCGCAGGGCCAGCCGCAGCGCGCGGACGTGGAACTGCACCAGGCCACCGACATGGAGCGCCTGTCGGGGGTGAGGGAGCGCGCCGCACCGCCCGCCGCGTCGTCCGCGGCGGCGCAGCGCACCGTCGCGCTGGCGGGCGTGGAGGCGCGCGCAACCCCGCGGGCGCGCGGGCTGGAGACGCAGGGCTTCTACGAGCGGCGGGCGCGCGGCCAGGGGCTGTTCCTGACCGACAGCGTGATCCAGGCGCGGCGCGCCGCCCGCGTCACCGACGTGCTGCGCCAGGTGGAGGGGGTGCGGGTGATGCGCTACGACCCGCCCGGCCAGTCGCGCGGGATGAACGTGGACACCGAGTACCGCATCGCCAGCACGCGGGGGAGCACGGGGATCACCCGCTCGGGCCCGTGCTACATGGACGTGTACGTGGACGGCCAGCTGGCGCAGAGCCACGACCACCCCGAGACCGCCCGCAACCTGGACCAGATCGCGCTGCGCGACGTGCAGGCCATGGAGGTGTATCGCGGCGGCGCCGAGGTCCCCACCGAGTACCGCGGCAGCAGCTCGGCCTGCGGCGTGGTCCTCCTCTGGACGCGGCGGTAGGTTCGTCACCGGCAAACAGCGACGGCGGGTCACACGGAGGAGGGGAGGGCAACGGAGCAGCGGAGAACTGCAATGAAGTTCTCCGCTGCTCCGGTCTTCTCCGCTCCTCCGTGTGACCCGCTGTTGTCGTTCGTTCTGTACGGCGACGGGATCAGGTAATCGCGCTGAAGCGGGCGATGTAGCTGTTCAGGCGGCCGCTCACCTCGCCCAGCGCCTCGGCGGCGCGCTCGATCTCGGCCAGGGTCTCGGCCTGCGCGCGGGCGGCCTCGGCCACGCTGGTGGCGCCCTGGCCGTTGGCGGCGGCGAGCCGGCTCACGGCGGCGATCTCGTTCCTCAAGCCCGCCACCCGTGCCCGCTGCTCCCTCGCCCGCTCCGCCATCCGCGACGTCACCTCGGCCGAGCCGGCGGCGGCGGAGACGATGCGGTCCACGGAGTCGAGCGCGGCGCGCGACAGGTCGCCCACGTTGGCCACGCGGCCGGCGCCCTGCTCCATCCGCGCCAGCGCCTGGTCCATCTGCCCGCGCACGCCGTCCACCATCTCGCGCGCCTGGGCGGCGGCGCGCCCGCTGCTGTCCGCCAGCTTGCGCACCTCCTCGGCCACCACCGCGAAGCCGCGGCCGTGCTCGCCCGCGCGGCTGGCCTCGATCGCCGCGTTCAGCGCCAGCAGGTTGGTCTGCTCGGCGATCTCGTGGATGGTGGCCACCAGGTCCGAGATGCGGTCGCTCGCCCCGGCCAGCCGCCGCAGCGCCCGCGCCTCGCCGTCCACGAAGTCGCGCAGCTCCACCAGCCGCTCGATCGCCTCGCGCATCGCCGCGCGGTTCTCGGCCGCCTGCGTGCCCGCCTCGCCGCTGGTGGACGCCGCGGCGCCGGCGTCGCCCGCCATCTCGTCCGCGGCGGCGGCCAGGTCCTGCGTGGCCTCCAGCCCGAGTTCGGTGCGGCGCCCCTGGTCTTCGATCCGGCCGCGGATCTCGGCGGCGTGGCCGGCCACCTGCTGCCCGCTCTTGCGCAGCTCCGAAAGGCGGCCGCCCAGCGCGCGCAGCTGGTCCTCCATCTCGGCCGCGCTCAGCGTCATCGGCCGCACCAGCGCGTCCAGCTGCAGCGCCAGCGACACCTGCCGCCCGAAGCGTTCGATCAGCCGCACCTCGTTGGGCCCGTACGCCCGCGGCCGGTGGTGCGCCAGCTCCAGCACGCCCAGGGTGATCTTCCCGTAGCGCAGCGGCTGGATCACCAGCGAGCGCACCTCGCCCAGCCCCTCCACCCGCGCGTCGCGGCGCGCGTCGTCCACCACCACGGCGGCATCGGCCGCGAGCGCCTGGGTGCGCAGGCCGTCCACCGGCACGGGGGAGGGCCCGCGCTCCGGCGGCGGGTAGATGGGGCGCAGGCGGCCCGCGTCGCCGGCCCAGATGCTGAGCCGGCTCCAGTCCACCAGCCGCGCGGCCAGGTTCTCGATGCTGGCCAGGCTCTCGCCCAGCGGCATCCCCGCGGCGATCACCGCCTCCATCGCCACCACCTTGCGGAGCTCCTCGCTGGCGATGGCCTCCACCACCAGCGCGCGCGCCAGGATCCCGATCACCGCCAGCGGGAGGAGGATCAGCAGCCAGCCGTACCCCTCCGCCGCGAACCAGAACGCCGCCGTGGTGAGCAGCGCCGCGATCGCCCCCAGCCCGGCCGACACGAACTCGTAGCGCAGGATGATCGCCCACTCCGCCGCCGTCAGCTTCCCCCGCACGCCCAGGGAGAAGTAGAAGAGCCCGCGCGAGAAGCCGAACCAAGCCACGAAGTAGAAGGCGAGCCCCGGGATGGCGTTCACGCTCAGCGGGCCGCCCGACCCGTCGAGCGTGGGGTCGTGCGTCCAGGCGCGGATGGCGGCGTACACGCCGGCGGCGGCCACGGCGCTCATGGTCTCGCGCCCCGCGTTCACGGCGGCGGGAAAGACCTGCTTGCCGCGCACGGCGTCGCCCAGCAGCGTGCCCACGGCGGCGGCGATGGCGGCGGCCACCGGCTGGCCCAGCAGCGTCAGGGCGCCCACGGGGACGATGGTCATCGTCACGTACGAGAACTTGCTGAGCTGCACCGCGCCGTAGCGCAGCGCCGCCACCGCCACGATCCCCGCCGCCGCGCCGGCGTACCCCGCCGGCGAGGGGGGCCAGCGCAGCCACGCCGCGGCCAGGATGACGGCGCCCAGCCAGATCAGGGCGCGCGCGTACAGCCGCAGCACCGTGGCCAGCAGCGGCGGAAGCGCGGACGGGGTCACGGCAGCCATGTCCGCCCGCAACGATTCGCGATTGGGAACGTCATCACCGTCAGGAAGGCCTCGTCCGGCACGTCACGATCCTCATCGCCCCCACCGACAGCGCGGGCGCGGACGGCGAGTGGCTGCAGCCCGGGACAGCGCTGAGTGTCGAAATCTTTTACCGTGGACACCTGCCGGCAAGTAGCGGGGCCCGTGTCGATCGACCCGGACCCTGCCCTGCGCCGCTGGCGATCCCCGCCTTCGCGACGCGTCCCTCGCCGCGCACACCGAACCCCGTCCGCGATGGAATGCGGCCGCTCGCACGCAGGCGCGCTCAACTGCGAACGGCTTCATCAGGGGGAATCGCGTCGTGACGAGCCTCGGAGCAGCGGACAGGCACCGCCTTCAGGCATGCTCGCCCCTGATCCACGCAGTTTGGCGATCCCGTCTCGCGTCGTTCCTGGCCCACACGCCGAACCCCGTCCGCAGTGGACTGCGATCGCTCGCACTCAGGCGCGTTCAACCGCGAAGTGCTTCATCAGGGGGAATCGAGCCGTGACGGGGAGCCGAGCGAGCGGGACGGGTCTCTGCAAAAAAATTTCGATACTCACCGCTGCCTCGGCTTTCGGCGGCAGAAGGCGAACCTCCACCGATCCGAAGCGATTCGCACCTCCGCACCCCCGCACCCCCGCACCCCCGCACCCTTACCCGCGCGCCACGGAGTCCACCGCGCCGCGCAGCTCGCGCATCAGCGCGCGGGCCGCCTCCACCCCGCCCCGCTCCAGCCGGTCCACCAGCGCGCTGCCGACGACGACTCCGTCCGCGATCGCGGCGACCTGCGCGGCCTGCTCCGCGGTGGAGATGCCGAAGCCGACCGCGACGGGGACGTCGGTCACCGCGCGCACCTCGCCCACCTCGCGCGCCAGCCCGCCCGAGAGCGCCTGCACCGCGCCGGTCACGCCCGTGCGGCTCACGTAGTACAGGAACCCGCGCGCCGCCCGGGCGATCGTCTTCACCCGCTCGGGCGTGGTGGTGGGAGACACCAGGCGGATCAGGTCCATCCCGGCGGACTCGAAGCGCCCCTCCAGCTCCGGGTCGGCGCCCACGGGAAGGTCGGTGAGGAGGACGGCGTTGGCGCCCGCGGCGGCCGCGTCGTCCAGGAAGCGGTCCACCCCGTGGTGGAGGACGGGGTTCAGGTAGGTGAAGAGGACCACCGGCGTGTCGCGCTCGCGCCGGAACTCCGCCAGCGCGCGCAGCGCCCACTCCAGGTCCACCCCCTGCTCGATGGCGCGGAAGCTCGACCTCTGGATGGTGGGGCCGTCCGCCAGGGGATCGCTGAAGGGGATGCCCAGCTCGATCACGTCCGCGCCCTCGTCCGCCAGCATGCGCAGGATCGGCAGGGTGTCCGCGGGAGATGGATGGCCGGCGGTGACGTAGGGGACGAGCGCCGCGCGGCCCTGCTCGCGCGCGGCGGCGAACGCGCGCGCCAGCGCCGCGCGGTCAGACGAAGTAGTCACCGACATTGATTCCGTACCGCTCCGGGTCCGTGGTCTTGATGATGCTGCGCCGCGGCTTCCCCGTGGCGGGGTCCGTCTCCGACAGGTCCAGCGTGCGCGGGGGCACCACCGGCACCCCCAGCGAGTCGTAGACCACCTTCACGATCGGCTGGTGCAGGCACTCGGGGTTCGGGTTGGTCTGGCACACCACCGCCAGCTCGAAGGTGTCGAGGATGACCACGCTTCCCACCGGGTAGATCCCGGTCATCGAGATGAACGCCTTCACCACCAGCGGGTCGAAGCCGCGCGTGGGGTTGTCGCGCATCTCGCGCAGCACCCGGTCGGCCGGCCAGGGCTGCGCCTGGTAGCTGCGCTTGGTGGTCGCCGCGTCGAACCCGTCGGCCACCGCCACGATCCGCCCGAACAGCGTGGGCTCGCGCCGCCGCATCGAGCGGGGATACCCCGTCTGGTCCACCTTCATGTGGTGCTCGTACGCCACCAGCATCGCCCTGAGCGGCACCTCGGAAAGGCCCCGCATCTCGAAGAGCGAGAGCAGCCCCTCGGCCGGGTGCTCCTGCAGCACGGGGATCTCGTCGGGGCTCAGCGGGCCGGCCTTGTTGATCAGCTCCAGCGGCATGCGCACCTTCCCCACGTCGTGCAGCAGCGCGCCCAGCCCCAGCTCGTACAGCTGGTGCTTGTTGAAGCCCAGCTTCTTCCCCAGCGCCACGGAGAAGATGCACACGTTCACCGAGTGGGTGAAGGTGTACTCGTCGTAGTCGCGCAGCGTGGTCAGCCCCACGATCGAGGCCTCGTTGGTCAGCACCTGGTCCACGATCGCCTGCACGGCGCGCTTCACCGGGCGCAGGCTCACCCCGCGGCCCATGCGCAGCCCGCTCATCGCCTCGCGGGCCACGGCCACGGTCTGCGCGTAGGTGCGCTTGGCGATCTGGCGCCCCTTGTCGCCGGTGGGGTCGCGCTCGCCCTCGCGGTCGGGCCCCACGCCCAGGTGCAGGACGGCCGTGCGCCCCAGCCGGTCGAAGAAGGCGCCGAACGGGTCCTCCTCGTCCTGCGGCTCGCTGTTCACCAGCGCCAGCAACGCCGTCCACTCCCCCCGCTCGGCGCCACGGAACACCTCCAGCTGGCCGATGCGGTGGCGCTGCAGCGCGCGCCCCACCTGGCCGTACGTGGCGTACGAGGCGAGGTCGACCCGCAGGCGGACGTCGTTGACGAAGAAGAAGTCGCCCACGTAGCGCACCACCATCTCGTCGTCCTGGTCCAGCACGGCGAGCGCGGCGGCCTCCAGCGTGTTCAGCGCGTCCACCACCGCCTGGTTCTCGAGCGGGTAGAGCGCCAGCGCCCGCAGCGCCCCGGCCAGCGCGAACAGGAAGTCGCGCCCCTTGCGCTGCAGGTCGCGGTCTTCGGCGCTCAGGCCGGGCGAGCCCTGCGCGGCGCCGCGCGCCGTTTCGGGATGGGTGAGCAGGTCGCTCATTGGCGCTGCGACTTGAGGGCGTGGCTCACCGCGGTGCGGACCACGGGGTCGGGGTCGGCCGCGGCGGCGTTCAGGGCCTTCTCGGCGGCGGGGTGGCGGATCTTCCCCAGCCCGCGGGCGGCGCAGGCGCGGATCTCGGGGCTCTCGCGCCGACCCAGCCAGCTGCGCCCGTTCAGGATGCGCTCCAGCACGGTCACGCCCTCGGCCCCGGCGAGCTGCCCGTACGCCTCGAAGAAGGCGATCCGCTCGGTCAGGTCCGCCTCGCGCAGGCGCTTGCCGTCCAGCGCGGTCTCCAGCTTCGCCTTCGCGGGCGCCCAGCGCAGCGTCGCCAGCGCGCGCGCGGCGGCCACCCGCACGCGGGGGTCCGCGTCCTCCAGCGCGCCCTCCAGCGCTTCGCTGGCGTTGGGCGAGCGCAGCTCCTGCAGCGCCTCCACCGCCGCCAGCCGGGTGTTGGCGTCCGTACGGCGCAGGAGACGGGCGACGTCGCCCGCCGCCGTGGTCACCCGCAGCCGGCCCACCAGCCGCGCGGCGCCCGCGGCCACCGCGTCGTCGTGGTCCGGCAGGAGCCTGGCGAGATGTTCGCGCGCGCCCTCGGCCAGCCGCTCGGCCGCCGTCTGCACCGTGCGCCGCACCGTGGGCGACGCCGTGGTCTCGGCGGCCTTCAGCAGCGGGCCCAGCGCCTCGGGGGGGAAGTAGCTGAGCAGCGAGCCCAGCGACGCCTCGCTCACCGCGGCGCCGGCGCCTTCCACCGTGCGCACCAGCTCGGCCACCGTCGCCGAGTCGGACAGCTGGTCGAAGAGCGTGCGCAGGCTCTTCATCACCGGGCCGGCCAGGCGCCGCCCGCCGGTGGCGATCTTCACCAGCTCGCCCAGGATCAGCCCCGCCGTGTCCAGCTTGCCGGAGCCGAGCAGGATCGGGAGGAGGTCGCGCAAAATTCCCACGACCTGCTCCTGCCGCAGCGCGCCGCCGTCCTCCATCCGGTCGAACAGCGCGTTCAGCACGTCGGTCCACAGGTCGCGGCGCATCTCGCGCGCGAGCTCGCCCTCCAGCCGCCGCAGCTCCTCGGCGTCCAGGAAGTAGAGCGCCCCGCGGAAGTCGTCGGGCGACACGGTGCTGGCGAGCTGCACCTCCTCGCGCGGCTGCGCCTCGGCGGGTTGCGCGGGGTCGCCGCTGGGCGCGGGGACCACGGCGCCCTCGGGGAGCGCCTCCACGTAGCGGTAGCGCAGGTGGTACCAGTCGCGGTCCCACAGCAGGGTGAGCAGGTCGTCCTGGTCCTCGCCGCGCAGCCGGCTCACGCGGGCCAGCAGCGACAGGAGCTCGTCCATCTCCTCGCGCTCGAAGCCGCGGTGGAAGGAGAGCTCGCGCACCCCGTCGCGGTAGAGCGTGAAGGCCAGGTTCTCGCGCGCCGGGTCGCTCCGCCCCGCCCCGCCAAAGCCGGGACGGTCCGCGTCTTCGCCGTGGTAGACGGAAATGCCCTCCCAGGTCAGCTCGCGCTCTTCCACCGCAACGGTGAAGAAGGGGACCACGCCGAAGGTGCGGCGCAGCGACTCGCGCACCCCCTCCACGATGCGGTCGAGCGCGGGGGAGTTCCCCTCGTACAGCAGGTGCGCGCGCCACGCCTTGGCCAGGCCGCGCAGGGCGTCCTGCACCTGCGCGCGCACGTCGGCGGCGGCGCCATCGGGGGCGCCGCCGGCGGACTCGATCAGGGTCTCGGTCGCGGAATCCGTCATCAGGTAGGGACGGGGCGTGCTGGGGCGTGGGGACGCAGGGCGATAGCTTAACCGCTAAGCCCTGCTTCCACAACGGTTTTCTGCTGAGTATCGCGCCTTTGGGCCCGCAAACTGATACTTGCTGTTACCGCTCGCGGACTCAGCGCGTGAGATCGGCCACCTGCGCCACGTCCTTGTCGCCGCGGCCGGAAAGACAGACCACCACCGCCCCACGTCCCTTCCACGCGGCCCCTTCGCGCAGCAGGAACGCGATGGCGTGGGCCGATTCGAGCGCGGGGATGATCCCCTCCAGCCGCGCCAGCCGCTCGAACGCCTCCAGCGCCTCGGCGTCGGTCACGCTGGTGTAGCGGGCGCGGCCGCTCTCCTTCAGGAACGAGTGCTCGGGCCCCACGCCGGGGTAGTCGAGCCCCGCGCTCACGCTGTGCGCGGCGGCCACCTGCCCGTGCTCGTCCTGCAGCAGGTAGCTCAGGCACCCGTGCAGCACGCCGGGCTTCCCCAGCGTGAGCGTCGCCGCGTGCCGCTTCGTCTCCACCCCGTCGCCCGCGGCCTCCACGCCGATCAGCTCCACGCCCTGGTCGCCCACGAAGGGGTGGAACATCCCGATCGCGTTCGATCCGCCACCCACGCAGGCCACCACGGCGGCGGGGAGCCGTCCCTCGGTCGCCTGGATCTGCTCCCTCGCCTCGCGGCCGATCACGCTCTGGAAGTCGCGCACCATCCGGGGGTACGGGTCCGGGCCGACCACCGAGCCGATGATGTAGTGCGTGTCGCGGACGTGGGTCACCCAGTCGCGGATCGCCTCGTTGGTGGCGTCCTTCAGCGTGCGCGTGCCGCTGGACACCGGGCGGACCTCGGCGCCCAGGAGGTTCATCCGGTAGACGTTCAGCGCCTGCCGGCGGACATCCTCCTCGCCCATGTAGACGATGCAGCGCAGGCCGAAGAGCGCGCACGCCGTCGCGGTCGCCACCCCGTGCTGCCCGGCGCCCGTCTCGGCGATGATGCGCTCCTTCCCCATGCGGCGGGCGAGCAGCACCTGGCCCAGCGAGTTGTTGATCTTGTGCGCGCCGGTGTGGTTCAGGTCCTCGCGCTTGAGGAAGACGTCGATCCCGCCGCACGCCTCGCCGAGTCGACGGGCCCGGTAGAGCGGAGTGGGCCGCCCGACGAAGTCGCGCCAGAGCGCGTTCAGCTCGTCCCAGAAGGCGGGGTCGGCCCGCGCGTGGGCATACACCCCGGTCAGCTCGTCCAGCGCGGCGATCAGCGTTTCGGGCACGAACCGCCCGCCGAACGCGCCGAAGCGCCCGGTGCGCTCGGCGAGTGCGATCGTTTCGGCGGCGGTTCCGGCGTCCAGCGTCATGGTCATGATCGATTTCTTCGTCTCAACGAGCATCGGCGGCCACCACGCCGCCGATGGTCAGAATCGGTGCGAAAGTCCGTCTCGAATCCGTCTCGGATCCATCACCGCGTCCGCGCGACATCGCCCGGCGTGACACGAAAATCCCGCGTCCGCGGTCCGCGAAGGCGGACTTCCCGAAGTTCCAGCGGCGGGTTTCAACCCGCCGGGTGCGATCCCCGCCCTTCGCGGCCGGCATGGCGCACCGACGGACCCCTCACCCCCCCAGCCCCCGCACCGCCGCCACGAACGCCCGCACCGCCTCCGCATCCTTGACACCCGGCGACGCCTCGACCCCCGAGCTCACGTCCACGATCGCGGGGCGCAGGAGGGTGGCGGCCTGGGCCACGTTGTCCGGCCGCAATCCGCCGGCGGCGACCAGGGCCACACCGTCTGGAAGGGCGCCGAGCCGCTCGGCCACTTCGCGCCACGGGAAGGACGTTCCCGTGCCGCCACGCGCGCCGGCGTTGTAGCCGTCCAGCAGCAGCGCGTCCACCGCCCCCGCATAACGGACGGCCGCGGCGGCGAACTCGTCACCGTCGCGGGGGCGAACCGCCTTCCACACCGTGAACCCTTCCTCGCGCAGCGCCGCCGCCAGCTCGGGCGGCTCGTCGCCGTGCAGCTGCAGCACGTCCAGGCGCGCGGCGAGGGCGGCGCGGCGGAGCTCGCTCTTCGTCGCGTTCACGAACACCCCCACGTGCCGCGCATCAAGACTGTCAAAGATAACCGCCGCGGCCTCCGGCGTCACCGTGCGTTTCCCCCCGGGCGCCAGGATCACGCCCAGGTACCGCGCGCCCGCGTCGACGGCGACCCGCGCGTCCTGCGCCCGCGTCAGCCCGCACACCTTCACCGCGGGCGGCCACGCGCGCGTCACCGCCGCCCCCGCGGCAGCTTCGGGCGCCCGGCGAGCGCGGACGCGGCGGCGGTGAGATCGGGCTGCCGCATCAGGCTTTCGCCCACCAGGATCGCGTCGAAACCCGCGGCACCGAGGCGATCCACGTCCGCCGCGGTGCGGATCCCGCTCTCGGCCACCAGCGTCACCTCGTCCGGAACGGTGGACGCGAGGCGGATGGAGAGATCGAGATCGGTGGTGAACGTGGCCAGGTCGCGGTTGTTGACGCCGGCCAGCGTGCACCCGGCCGCCAGCGTCCGCTCCATCTCCGCCGCGGTGTGGACTTCGACCAGGATGTCCATCCCCAGCTCGCGCGCCACCCCGTGGAGGTCGGCCAGCTGCGAATCGGAGAGGATGCGGACGATCAGCAGGATGGCGTCGGCCCCGGCGGCGCGCGCCTCGTGCACCTGCAGCGGGTCGATCACGAAGTCTTTCCGCAGCACCGGCAGGCCGACCGCCTTGCGGACACGGACCAGGAAGCCGAGCTCCCCGCCGAAGAAGTGGCGATCGGTGAGGACGGAGAGCGCGGCGGCGCCGCCGGATTCATACGCCTGAGCCACCTCCACGGGGTCCGCTCCCGGCCGGATCTCGCCGGCGGAGGGGGAACGGCGCTTCACTTCGGCCAGGAGGCGGACCTCGGCCGGGCGGCGCAGGGCGGCGGCAAAACCGCGCGGGGGCGGGGCGTCCTTCGAGCGCGCAGAAAGCTCCGAGGCCCGGCCGGCAAGGGCGCGGACCTCGTCGCGTTTGACTTCCACGATGCGGTCTAAGATGTTTTCGCTCAATGTTCCAATCGATTTCCTTGCGCTTCGGTTTGCCTTCGGGTATATTCGCTTCGGGTCCTGTTCGGAGCAACCCTGAAAGCCTTACCGGAGACGCGCAATGGCGCTCACCAAGAAGCAGCGGCAGATCCTGGACTACGTCGAGAGCTTCGTGGACAGCTACGGCTACTCGCCCAGCTACGAGGAGATCGCGCAGGCGTTCAACTACTCGTCGCTGGCCACCGTCCACGAGCATCTCACCAATCTGGAGCAGAAGGGCTTTCTCCGGAAGAACTACAACAAGAGCCGCTCGCTCGAAGTGGTGCGCACCGACCCCAACTCCCTCGCGGTCGAACTGGACCTCCTCGGAACGGTCGCGGCCGGCCTTCCGCTGGAGGTCTACGAGGAGAAGGAGACCGTAGCGGTGCCGCACGACATGGTCCGGCGAGGCAACAACTACGTCCTTCGCGTGAAGGGCGAGTCGATGATCGAGGAGCAGATCCGCGACGGCGACTACATCATCGTCAACTCGCGCCAGACCGCCGACAACGGCGAGATGGTGGTGGCGCTGGTGGACGGCGAGGCGGCCACGGTCAAGAAGTTCTACCGCGAGCCCGGCGGCCAGGTGCGCCTGCAGCCCGCCAACCCGACCATGCAGCCGATGTTCTATCCCGCCGAACGCGTGCAGATCCAGGGCATCGTGGTCGGCGTGATCCGCAAGTACTAGCAGCCATTGACCCGTACCTCGTGACCGTACCCCGCCGCCCGATCCGATCCGTGCGCGTCCATGGACGCGCCGTGGGGCTGCGGCGGGGCGCGCCGGTCCGCTACGCCAGGAGACGTGCGATGGTGGTGGTAAAGGACGAGCCGGTCCCGTTCGTGGTGGGCCGCATAGCCAAGGCCGACCGCCGCATGGTGGTGCTGGAGCCCGCGACGCCGTCGCCCATCCCCGGGCCGTGGGACCTGCGCGCGGTGTTCGGACTCTAACCACGGTGCGGAGGTGCGGGGGTGCGGAGGTGCGGAACCGCGCTCCGGCAAGATCGGCGGATCAATCGGCAAGATAAAGCGGCGCCCGGCGGGAATCTTCCCGGCGGGCGCTCTGGTTTCGTCAATCGGGAGATCGCCCAGGCGGATGAATCCGCGGTCCGCGGCAACAACGGCCCGAAGTCCGCCTTCGCGGACTCCCACGCACGCATTTCGGGCGAGGGTGCAGAGCCCGCTCAGAGGCAGGGATCTCGACATCGCACACAGTTCTCCGGTTCCTCCGACCTTCTCCGTTTCTCCGTGTGACCCGCGGTTGCCGTTTCCAGACCTCCATTCGAAACACAACCCGAAATACCGCGCCGATCGACTTTTGCACCACCCTCCGGCACCGGCCGGCGCACAGGTTGGTGCGGTGCGGCGGCGCGGAATGGTGCAACGGACGGGCGCGAACAGGGTGGCGGACCGGGGCGGCGGATCACGCGCTCACGCCGCAACTCGTTGGGGATCATTGCGTTCGGATGACCGGCGGGTGGTGGGGCGGCGCGTGGTCCGGCGCTTGTATTAGCGGCGGGCACCACTACACCCCGTGGACGTGCCTCCCACCAGGTGAGTCCCCGTGCGGCGCCGCCAACCGTTGGCGCGCCGGTCATCCACCTTCTGGGAGGACCGATGCCCCGCATTCCGTCCCTTGCTCCGGCGCTCGCCGGGGCGCTCCTGCTGGCCGCCTGCAGCGACCTGAGCCAGCCCACCGCCGCCCGCCCCGGCGACGCCAGCCTCCAGCAGAACACGCGGCACCTGGGCGTGGCGCCGGTGCGCTCGCCCAACGGGCCGATGTACGCCAACAACGGCAACGAGCTGAATCACGGCGGCGCCAATCCCAACGGGCCCAGCACGCAGGCCACCGGCACCGGCATCAGCTATCACGGCGGCCCGGTGCTGCAGGCGAAGACCAACGTGGCGGCGGTGTACTGGGCCTCCACCGCGATCTACCCGGGCCAGCCGGCGCCCGGCACCAACGGCGTGGGGACGAGCGACGGGTCGAACGTGGGCTTCTTCATGAACCACATCGGCGGTTCGCCGTACTTCAACATCAACACCACCTACACCAACTCCGCGGGCCTCCCCATCGCCAACATCGTGAACTACACGCAGTACTGGGCCAACAACAGCTACAACGTGCCCAGCGGCAAGACCCGCGTGAGCGACTCGGCGATGCTGTCGATGCTGCAGTACGCCTTCAACAACGGCAAGCTGACCTACGACCCCAACACGCTGTACGCCATCTTCACCGGCGGCACCGTGAACCTGGGCGGCGGCTTCGGCACGCAGTACTGCGCGTACCACAGCTGGGGGACGGTCACGGTGGCCGGCGTGAGCCGGCAGGTGCTGTACGCCGCCATGCCCGACGCCTACGCCAAGGCCAGCGCCTGCTCCAACGGCACAAAGAGCCCCAACAACGACCCGCACGCCGACGCCGTGGTGAGCGTCCTCGTCCACGAGATCGAGGAGACCACCACCGACATGAACGGCAACGCGTGGTACGACAGCGTGGGCAACGAGAACGCCGACAAGTGCGCCTGGAACTTCGGCGCGACGTACACGACCTCGAACGGCGGCGTGGCGAACGTGAACCTGGGCGGCAAGGATTTCCTGATCCAGCAGAACTGGATCAACGCCGGCTCCGGCGGCTGCCGCCTGAGCTGGTAACGCTCAGCTTCGGTAGATGAACGAACCAGGGGCCCGCGTGCACTGCCGCACGCGGGCCCCGCTCTCTTTTCATCGAATCGGGAACTGCGGGTCACACGGAGCAGGAGGGCAACGGAGCAGCGGAGAACTGCAACCTGATGCCAGGTTCCCATCAAATCCGCCCATACGGTGTTCGAACTCCGGCACCGCTAAAAATTGGTCTCACGGAGGGACGGAGGGACGGAAACAGCTGAAGTTTCCGTCCCTCCGTTCCTTCGGGAGACCCATCAGCAGAGCCGGTACGACCACTGAATTTCGGGATCCGGGATTGGTTCTCCGCTGCTCCGTTGTACCTCCGTTCCTCCGTGCGACCCGCAGTTGCTTTTGTCCGGCGGAATCAGGGCTGGCGGACGAAGTTGAAGGGCTGCGAGTCGCCGTCGGTGATCTTGAGGGTGCCGGTGAGGGTGTCGCCGCGCAGGGTGCCGGTCCAGCGCTCGCGCACGCCCGTGTCGCGCAGGATGTCGAGGGTCACGCCGTGGGAGTGGTGATGCCACTTCCCCACGATCGTGGTGTTCCCCTGGCGGCCGGCCTCCATGCTGTACGTCCCCTCGCCCAGTACGCTGTCGCCACGCGCCCGCAGCGTCATCGCCTCCATGTAGCGCACCGGCATCTCGCGGTGCAGCCAGGTGCCGGCCACCTGCCCGTCCGCCGTCTGCGTCGACGGGCTCCGCGAGCGCGGGCACGCCGCGGCCGCGAGCGCCAGCACGGCGGCGGACGCGAGCGCGATCGTTCGTGTACGGGAGACGACGTTCCTCATCCGTCCGATCCTCCTGAAGATGCGGCGCGATTCGCTGTCACGCACTCACGCTCTTCCGCACCCGTTGCAGCAGTTCACCCCGCCGCGGCCCGAAGCTCCCGCAGCTTTTCCCACCCACGTCCCGCTGCAAGCGCCTCCTCGGCCGCGCGGACGCCGTCGGCCAGGGTGGGCGCGAGCTCGGCGCAGTAGATGGCGGCGCCGGCGTTCAGCGTCACCGCCGCGCGCGCCGCGCCGCCGACGGTGCCGCGCAGCACGCCCTCCACCTTCTCGGCGTTCTCGGCCCGGTCGCCGCCGGCCAGGCCGTCCGCGGTGAACGGCTCCCACCCCAGCTCGGCCGCGGGGTCGAAGGTGCGCCGCTCCAGCGCGCCGCCCCGCACCTCGATCACCTCGGTGGTGCCCACGGGGCTCAGCTCGTCCATCCCCGGCTGGCCGTGCACGACCAGCGCGCGCTCGTGCCCCAGCTCGGCCAGCGCGCCGGCGATCAGCTCCAGCAGCGCGGGGTCGCTGACGCCGACGACCTGCCGCCGCGCGCCCGCCGGGTTGGTGATCGGGCCCAGGACGTTCATGATCGTGGGCATCCCCAGCTCGCGCCGGATCGGCCCCACGTGCTTCATCGCGGGGTGGTGCAGCGGAGCGAACATGAAGACGATCCCCGTCTGCGCCAGCACCCGCGCCTCCTCGTCGGGCGAGAGCTCCAGGCGGACACCGAGCGCCTCGAGCACGTCGGCGCTGCCGCAGCGGCTGGTGAACGAACGGTTGCCGTGCTTGGCCACGCGCACGCCCGCGCCCGCCGCCAGCAGCGCCGCGGCGGTGGAGATGTTGAAGGTGGTGAGCGCCCCGCCGCCGGTGCCGCAGGTGTCCACCAGCCCCGCCGCCTCGCCGGGGACGGGGACCATCGCCCGGCGCAGCGCGCGCACGCCGCCCGCCACCTCCTGCGGCACCGCGCCGCGCACCCGGATCGCCACCAGCAGCGCCGCCATCTGCACCGGGGTGGCGCGCCCCTCCATCACCTCGATGAACGCCGCCTCGGCCTCGGCCGCGGTCAACGGACGCGCCGCCGCCTGCCGGATCAGCTCCCCCAGCTCCGCCTGGGGGGGCGCCGCCGCCTCGGTCACGCCGCCTGCTCCGCGAACAGACGCCGCGTCAAACCCGCGTGGTCCACCAGCAGGCCCACGCAGAGGGAGACCAGGCGCAGCTGCTCCACCTCGTAGTCGTCCACCGTGCCCGCGCGGAAGTTGCTCAGGTTCAGCACCCCCAGCAGCTGCCCGCGGCAGAGGAGCGGGAGCGAGACGAACGCCGGCCCGGTGTACCACGCGTCGCGCATCAGCGGGTGGGTCACGCCCTCGTCGGGGTCGCGCACCACCAGCGCGGTGCGGCTGCTGGCCACGGCGCCGCTGATCCCCCGCCCCAGCGGCACCCGCACGCGCTCCGAATCCACCATCGGCGGCAGCCCCACGCCCGCGCAGAGGCGGAGCTCGGGGACGCCGCCGTGCTCGTCGATCAGCAGCAGGCTGCAGCGGTTTCCGCCGAACGCGTCGCTCACCGTCTTCACCACCTCGTCGGCCAGCTGCTGCGGCGGCATCCCCGCGGCGCTGCGCTCCAGCAGCTTGCGCAGGAGGTAAAGGACGCGCGTCTGCCGCTGGTGGCGCTGCGAGCGGCGGTCGATCTCCACGTGCGCGTCCATCAGCATCTCGGTGGCGCTGGCGGCGGCCCGCTCCAGCGCCTCCATCCGCGTGCGCATCTTCGCCAGGTCGCGCAGCGACGGGTCCGCCGCGGGGACGGGCGCGGGGACCTCGGCCGCCGGAGCCGGCGCGGCGGGCGCCGCCGTCGCGAGCGACCGCAGCGCCTGCACGCGCGCCTCCTCGGCCTGCTGGCGCTCGCGCAGCAGCAGCGCGCGGGAAAGGCACAGCTCCAGCACGTCGGCGCCGGCGTCCATCCCGTCGTCGCTCTTGCGCGGCAGCATGCGGCGGCGCGGCTCGGCCACGATGAACACGCCCAGCCAGCGCCCGTCGTGCGCCACCGCGCGGGCGCGGACCCAGAAGCGCTCGGGCTCGATGCCGGGAAGGAGGTCGCGCAGCACCCAGGCGGCGGCGCTGTCCACCGGGCGCAGCGGGCGGTCGCCGCCGGCGTCGTCGGCCAGCAGGGTGTGCAGCCGCTCGGGCTCCAGCTCCACCTTCGCCTCTTCCAGCCCGTCGCCTTCCACCGGGGTGGCCCAGCGGCGGTCCAGCACCCCCGCGGAGGCGTTGTAGCTGGCGTAGGCCGCGCGGCGGCCACCGTGCGCCAGCACCGGGAGCAGGCGGTTGAGCACGGTCTCGTCGTCGACCGCGTCGTGCAGGCGGACCAGCAGGTTCATCGAAACCGCGGGGGACAGGTGACAGGGCACAGGGGACAGCCGGCGTGCGGCTGGCGTCCTGTGGGCCCGCTTACGGGTGCGTGGGGAAGGTTGAACGGTATGCTGCGCGCCCCCGGCTGTCAACGCGCGAAACGCCTTTCGCGGCGCGGGGTTCGGCTTGACACGCCGAACGCCGCCGGGCAGCTTGTGTCCCCGTGAACGAGCCCCCTCTGCACCGCATCCGACTGACCCTGCACTACGACGGGCGCGCCTTCCACGGCTGGCAGGTGCAGCCCGATCAGCGCACCGTGCAGGGCGAGCTGGAGCGCGTCCTGACCCGGCTCACGAATCGCCCGACCGCCGTGGTGGGCAGCGGCCGCACCGACACCGGCGTGCACGCCACCGGCCAAGTGGCCGCCGCCGACGTCCCCGCGCGCTGGACGGCGCACGCGCTGCGCCGGGCGATGAACGCGCTCCTTCCCGACGACGTGTGGGTGGCCGACGCGATGCTCGCGGCGCCCTACTTCCACCCGCGCTACGACGCCAGCGCGCGCAGCTACGTCTACCGCATCGGCCTGGCGCAGCACGCGGACAGTCCCTTCCACGCGCCTTGGTGCTGGCCCCTCCTTCGTCCCGTGGACCTGGGGGAGATGGAGCGCGCGGCGGAGATGATCCTCGGCGACCACAGTTTCAAGGCGTTCGCCAAGGCGGGGCAGGAAGAGCGCGGCGACCGCTGCACCGTGACCGAGGCGCGCTGGTCGCCGTGGGAGGGGCTGGGGCTGGAGTTCCACGTCACCGCCAACCGCTTCCTCCACCACATGGTGCGGTATCTCGTCGGGACGATGGTGGACGTCGGGCTCGGCGAGCGCCCGGCGGATCACGTGTCGGACCTGCTGGACGGCGCGCCCGGGCTGGAGACCAGCCCCCCCGCGCCGCCCGAGGGCCTCTTCCTCTCCGCCGTCGCCTATCCGGCCGACGCGGGCGAGAACCCCCCGCCCCGCAAGCCGCGCCTGCGGCTGGTGGAGTGAGCGGGGGCCCGCGGGATGCGCGTCCACACGAGCGTCTGGAGCCTGGAACTCGCGCCCGGCTGGCGGCTGGAAGATCACTGCGACTACGCCGTGATCCTGAACGACGACCCCGACACCGTGCTGCGCCTGACCACGCTCGAAGTGGCCAACGGGCTCACCGCGGCCGGCTGGGTGGAGCGGGTGGCGAGCGTGCAGCGGGCGAAGGGGCGGACGGTGGCCGAGGCCCGCTGCGGCGACTTCCGCGGCATCCGCTGCGAGTTCGCGGTGATGGACCGGATCGCCCCGCCGCGCCGGGAAGACCGCTGGGTGCGCGTGTGGACGCTGGTGTGCGACGGAACGCCGCTCGACATCACCTACAGCAGCCCGCTCTGGTGCGCCGGCCGCGACGACCGCGACGTCCGGACGATGGTGGAGTCGCTCCAGGCCGGTCCACGCATCCGCCGCGGCTTCTAACCCCTGAATAGAAAGTCCGGGGGCCTGGCCCCACCGGCGACTGAAGTCGCAGCGTCGCAGCAACAACTACGGGAAGCCTCGCAAACTGCGCGAGGCTATTCGGTTCGGCAGCAGGATTCGGCTCCTTGGGCCGGCATCCGTTCCTCTTCCGTGATCGCGCACAGCGCGGTGGGAGATTCGTGTGAAACGACTGATGCGCCACCCTTCCCTGCTCCTGCCGGCCGCGATCGCCGCCGTGCTGGCCGCCACCGCCGCATGCAACACGCGGACGACGTATCCCACGGCCGTGCTGCGGCCGGCCGACGGCGCGCCGCCCCACTTCGTGCGCGCCGACATGTCGCCGCTGGTGGGCCCGTCCGGCGTGGCCGTGGCGTGCCCCAGCCCGATCATGGACCCCAACACCCACGCGCAGCTGACGATGGTGCGCTCGTACGCCGGCCGCGCGGACTACGCGGTGCCGCAGGGCGCGTACGGCGTCGGCGCGGGCGAGCTGCTGCGCGTGGACTGCGGCGACGGCTCGCCGGTGGGGATCGTCAAAGGATGACGCCTTGAGCGAGCACGTGACCAAACTGCTGGGCGGCGCGTCCGGGCCAGAGACCCGCCCGCCCGCCCC
>Ga0207706_10000257_pt1 | contig 57965 bp, 55 predicted proteins | sample KBSC53metaG_FD_184318 | JGI IMG/M metagenome (GOLD analysis project Ga0207706, IMG submission 184318) | Corn rhizosphere microbial communities from Kellogg Biological Station, Michigan, USA - KBS C5-3 metaG (SPAdes) (version 2) | ecosystem: Host-associated > Plants > Roots > Rhizosphere > Soil ... | reverse complement strand
AATTGTTTAATTAGAACACTTCTTACTGCACCGATTGCTTTCCGTACGCCAATTTCCTTTGCGCGTTTTACTGAACGTGCGGTGGTGAGGTTCATAAAATTGATGCAGGCGATCAGCAAAATAAATACTGCTACGACACTGAACAGATGTACATATTCTATTCGCCCCCCGTCAATTTTTCCTTCCTTGAAATTGCTGTGCAAATAAACGTGATCAAACCGCTGCAATGCCAGTTCCTGGGTGAAGGTACCCGGTTTTTCATCCTTATCCAGTTTTTCCAGAAAGTGCGTGATCTTTTGATCAACCAGATTCGGGTTTGCGTCCGGGCGCAGCTGGATATAAGTATAAGGTGTGTTATTCCCCCATTCTTTTGCCCATGCATTATCCTCCAGGAATGAAGTCCAGTTAATCATGTAATCAAACTTTAAGGAAGAGTTTGCACCCACGTTTTCAAACACGGAACTTACAATAAAGCTTTTGCGATTATCGACGCGTAGCGTTCTTCCCATGGCAGCCTGTGCACTTCCAAAGAATTCCTGCGCCATTTTTTCAGATATGGAAATATCCGAAACCGTCCGCAATGAACTTTCGGCATTCCCTTGTATCAATGGGTAGCTGAACATCTTAAAGAAATCAGCATCCGCAGAACCACCTGTCAGCTTGATAATCTTATCGCCGGCTTTAAAGTTGTGTTCATCAAAAAAAACGGCATTCGTGGCATATTGTACGTCCGGGATCACTCGCTTCAATTCGGCAGCCAGAACGCCCGGTGTATAGTATTGCCCGTTTACCTTATTGTCATAATGCTGCTGCTCGTAAACCTGGTACAGGTACTTACCGTTTTTATGAAAAGCATCCATGTCAACCTCATTCTGCACCCATAAAAGGATCAGCAGACTACAGGCGAGCCCCACAGAAAGGCCCGCCATATTGATGAATGTATGTGCCTTGTTTTTAACCAGGTTTCTCCACGCAACTTTTAAATAATTCTTTATCATGATTGTGAAACTCTAATTTCTAATTTCCAAACTCTACTATTTATTAATGACTTGTGACCAATTACTAAGCACTCACTCCTCAAATCTATTATTCTTTAATTGCTCAAGTATATTTTGAAAACGCAAAATACTGTTTGTCTCAACCCTTTTTTCATCATCACGATCCCACCATTCCGTTATCAATTTTATATTGTTGCGGACATTCGGATATTGCGGCAATAATCTATTCAGCTCATATAATTCATCATCCGAAGCCTCATTCGCGAGCTTTTTTGCAACTAGTGCAAAAATGTGATCTTCAATGTTCATGTTCTCAATCGGCTAGATGTTTTGTTCAGATAGCGTTACCAGGCTCCTGTTTTGCATAAAACATGTGCCACAAACGCAATTATCTTATTGTCAATACTTTAAAATAAAATCAAACAAAGGCGACTGTTCGGATATGAACGGTATGTCCGGTTTCAGGCGGACAGTTGCATTTTTGTATTGGAGATTTAGCACTTAGTAAAAAGGTGATAGTAACATATTTTGGACAGGCCGCGTCGTCAGCTTTTAAATAAAATCTTTATAATTTAGCTTAAATGTTGACTGACTAGCTTATGCGTAAACTTCCATTTCTGATTTTTCTACTCCTGGCTTCTTCTGCTTTTGCTCAAAAGACCTACATACAATGCGGTAAACTGATAGATGGGATATCCGGGAAAGAACAAGCCCAAATGACGATAGTGGTCGATGGAAAAATGATAATCGATATTCAGAAAGGGTATACGAGCGGTAATTCAGGCGACAAAGTGATCGACCTGAAGAATAAAACCGTGATGCCGGGGCTGATCGATTGCCACGTTCATTTAGAGGAACAGCATAGCAAGACCGGTATGCTCGACGGTTTTACGATGACTGATGCTGATGTGGCTTATCATGCACAGATTTATGCCAAACGTACATTGATGGCCGGGTTTACCACTGTTCGCGATCTGGGCGGTACCGGAGTAAACATCAGTTTAAGTAAAGCTGTAAGACAGGGCCTGGTTGATGGTCCGCGGATTATCACTGCAGGCAGATCAATTTCGGCAAGCGGCGGTCACATGGATAATTCGGTTGGTTTCAGGGATGATGTGTTTGATCATAAAATGGGACCGGATGATGGTGTAGCTGATGGGCGGGATGAGTTAATAAAAGCGGTCCGGCTGCAAATAAAAAGAGGCTCAGCCGTAATTAAAATAGCATCTACAGGCGGAGTGCTTGATTTGAGTGAAAATTCGTCCGGGGCTGAATTCAGCATAGATGAGATTAAAGCAGTTGTCGAGACAGCGAAGGACTATGGCTTGCGCGTAGCTTGTCATGCTCACGGTGCAGAAGGTATTAAACGGGCTATACTGGCAGGCGTTACTTCCATTGAGCATGGCACTTTTATGAACGATGAGGACAGGGAACTGGCAAAGAAATATGGCACTTACCTGGTGCCGACGATCATTGCTGGAAAGTCGGTATCGGACTCAGCCAAAGTTCCTGGATATTTTCCGGCCGTAATTGCGCGTAAGGCGGTTGAGGTCGGTACGCAGATACAAGACAACTTTGGCAAATCATACAAGGCAGGTGTCAAGATAGCTTTTGGTACCGATGCGGGCGTTTATCCGCATGGCAAAAACTATATGGAGTTCCAGTATATGGTTGAGGCAGGCATGCCGTCGATGGAAGCCATCAAAGCGGCCACGGTAAATGCCGCCGATCTGTTGGGTATAGCCAATCAAACAGGCAGCATAGTTAAAGGAAAATTTGCCGATATTGTGGCAGTTGACGGTGATCCGCTGGTGGATATAAAAGCAATGAAAAACATGGCCTTCGTAATGAAAGAAGGTAAAATTTATACAAATCAATAATAAAACTGAATATGATGAATCTGAAGACGCTTTCTGCAATAGCTCTTTCGGGAGTTGTGGTAGTAAGCCTTAACAACGCCTTCGCGCAGCAGACCGCTGCAAAAGCTGATGACGCGGCGATGAAAATCTACCGGGAAACTCCTCCGAAAATCAATGATCTTGTACATACAAAATTAGATGTGCGGTTCGATTACAAAAAACGCTATATGTATGGTAAGGAGTGGGTAACCCTCCGCCCGCATTTTTATCCTACCGATAGCTTAAGGCTGGATGCCAAAGGCATGGATATTAAAAATGTCTCGATCGTAAAAAACGGAAAGAATGTCCCGCTGAAATATAAATATGATGACAGTCTGAGCCTGGCCATCAACCTGGATAAAGTCTATCGCAATAATGAGTCGTATACCATTTATGTTGACTACACTTCAAAACCAAACCAACTAAAGGCGAAAGGCAGCGCGGCTATCAACGATGCTAAAGGTTTATATTTTATAAACCCTGATGGGACTGAAAAGGATAAGCCTACCCAGATATGGACACAAGGCGAAAGCGAAAGCTCGTCGGCATGGTTCCCAACCATCGATAAACCTGAGCAAAAAACTACCGACGAGATCATCATGACTGTTCCCGCTAAATATGTTACCCTCTCAAACGGTCAGCTAGCCTCACAAAAGAATAATGCCGACGGCACCCGCACCGATATCTGGAAGATGGAACTGCCGCATTCGCCATACCTGTTTATGATGGCAGTGGGCGATTTTAAAATATATCATGATAAATGGCGCAATAAAGAGGTGAACTACTACCTGGAGCCAAAATATGCACCTTATGCAAAAGAGATATTCGGGATGACTCCCGAGCTGATCGAGTTCTATTCAAAAACTTTAGGTGTTGATTTCCCATGGAACAAGTATTCGCAGATTGTTGTGCGCGACTATGTGAGCGGCGCGATGGAAAACACAACCGCTACACTGCACGGCGAATATGTTCAGGGGACTCACCGCGAACTGATTGACCGCTATTATGATTCCGGCCGCAGTACTATTGCACACGAATTGTTCCACCAGTGGTTTGGTGATTATGTGACCTGTGAAAGCTGGAGTAACCTGACCGTGAATGAATCTTTCGCCGACTTTAGCGAAATGCTTTGGGCTGAGCATAAATATGGTAAAGACGAGGCCGATGCCCATAGCTATGAAGCATTGGAAAACTACCTGCAAAACCCCGAAGCCTCTCAAAAGGATCTGGTGCGTTTCCACTATAATGATAAAGAGGACATGTTTGATGTAGTAACCTATCAAAAGGGTGGCCGTATTTTAAACATGTTGCGTAATTATTTGGGTGATGCTGCCTTCTTTAAAGGATTGAACATTTACCTGAAAACAAACGCTTTTAAAAATGGTGAAGCACAGCAGTTGCGCCTGGCTTTAGAAGATGCAAGCGGCCGCGATTTGAACTGGTATTTTAATCAATGGTATTATGGTGCCGGTCACCCGGTACTGGATATCAGCTATAAATGGGATGATGCCTCCAAAACCGAAACCGTTTTCCTGGCTCAAAAACAGGATGGGCAAATTTTTAAATTGCCATTTGCTGTAGACATTTATGCAGGCGGTAAAAAAGTACGCCACAAAGTTTGGATGGATGACAAAATGGATACACTTACTTTCCATTCAGATGTAAAACCCGACCTGGTGAATGTGGATGGCGATAAAGTTTTATTAGCACTGAAAACTGACAATAAAACGCTGGGCGAATATGCTTTCCAATACGCTAATGCGCCATTATACCTGGATCGTTTTGAGGCGATTGAAGCAGCCCAAAACAAACAAACCGAAAAAGATGGTCAGAAAATCATCATTGCTGCTTTGAAGGATAAATACTATGGTTTGCGTATAAAAGCTATCCGCGCTTTGAACATGAAGAACGATGATATTCATAACGCAGCTATACCGGTGTTGACTTCTTTGGCACAGAATGATCAGAACACCTTAGTTCGCGCAGCAGCCATGAATGTACTGGCTAAATTGAAATTACAGGACAATCTGGCCATGTTCAAACAGAGCTTAAAAAACGAATCGTACGCTGTACAGGGAGCTGCCCTGAATGGTATCGATCAACTTGATCCTGCACAGGCTTTGGAGTTGGCTAAAGGTCTCGAAAAAGACAACAGCGGAGCTTTAACCACCGCCATTGTTGGCGTATATGCCGAAAGCGGAAAATCGGCACAATGGCCATTTGTTTACAAGCATTTTTCGGAAGGTGACATAAATACCAAGTTTATGCTGATCAGGAAATTTGCGCAGATGGTCGGCACTGTAGATAGCCCCGCCGACGCTCAACAAGGTATTGAGGCGCTTAAAGAAGCAGGAATCAAATACAAAATATACAATGGTGTTGCTCCATTTGTGGCAGGTTTGCTGAACAATATTAAAGATCAACGCACTAAACTGAAAGATGATGCTTCGGCAAAAGCTGCTGAAGACGCTGCCAAAGTGGTTAGTGAAGCAAAAGACAAAGACGCTAAATAATTAACTGATTTAATATAGATTGACGGGCTGCCTTTAAAAGCAGCTCGTTTTTTTTTTGAATACTACGAGCGTTGTCAGTCTGAGCCTGTCGAAGACTATGTGGCGATGACCTTTAGGCGCACCCTTCGACAGGCTCAGGATAATACCCTTTCCAATGTATTCTACTTTAACACTTCACACTCTAAAAATAACACTATTTAACATTTGCTTTGTTTATATTCGGGTAACATAAACCGGTCATGAAAAAATTATTGTTATTACTGATCGTAATTGCAGGCGCTACCCACTTGAGAGCGCAGCAATCTGCTATAAAACCTTTTGATCAAAATTTATTCAAAACTCTTAGGGATCAAAGCTTACCCCAATTTAAGCCGGGTGACAGTACGCTGTTTAAGAGCTTTTCGACCCTGCCGAAAGGTGAGTTTTTAGCGGTAACGCCTTATAAGCTTCCTGATCGCAAAATGGCCGTTGCAAATCCGTTCGTGAATATCGACAATATGCCGATTGCAAAGGTAGGCGGCAATATTGATCACATGCTTATTGCGAAACCAAGTGGTAATATGGAAAAGATGCCCGTAGCTAAAGTGGTACCGTTGGGTTTGTTGAATCCAGTTACCCCTTAATCTCTTCAGTTCGAGTCATCGAGCTGTTGCGGTAGATCAAAAATCCTTATTCAGCAATTTCTCCAGTTCGGCAAAGCTGATGTTCATTTTAACACGGCCCTGCTTGGCGTAAGATATTTCGCCAGTTTCTTCGGATACGATGATGGCTGTGGCTTCGTTGGTTTCGGTTACCCCAATCCCAGCGCGGTGGCGTAAGCCGAATTGCAGGGGCAGATCGGTTTTATCGGTCAACGGTAAAATACAGCTCGCTGCCTTGATTTTATTCTCCGATATCACCACAGCACCGTCATGCAGGGGACTGCTTTTCTGAAAGATACTCTCCAATAAGCGCTTTGAAATTTTTGAGTCGAGCACCTCACAGCTGTTCTGATAAAACTGCTCGTCATAGAATTTGGCGAACACGATAAGCGCACCTGTTCGGCTTTGCTTCATGCTTTTGCAGGCATCGACGATAGGCTTTATGCGGGCATAATTATTCTTTTCATCCTCACGTTTGCCAAAAAAATATGCCCACCAGGCTTTGTTCCGCTGCAGGGAGGCATTTTTACCTACCAGCAGCAGAAATCGTCGTATCTCCTGCTGAAAGACGACGATGACCGCGATGATACCTACATTAACAAAGTTTTGCAGTATGGCCGTGAGCAACCGCATCTGCAATGCCTTTACCACAAAGAACAGCACATAGATGAGCGCAAGCCCGATAAATATATTAGCTGCAATGGTGCCCCTGATGAGGCTGTATAGCTGGTAAATGATAAAAGCCACCAGCAAAATATCCAGTACATCAAAAGGAGTTAATTTTAGATGGCTCAGATCAAATAAATGCATACGGCTAAGTTAATATTTTCTGCTAAATAGCTTAGGAGACTTACGAAGTTTTAGAAACATCGTAAGTCTGTTTACCCCTGGTAAGGGCCTCCCGGAACTCCCCAACCCCAAACCGGCATTGGCACATCAGGGCTTTCGGTTACTTCGTCGGTATTGGAATTGATCACGGCTATACGGGTGCCCCACTCCAGGTAGGCCATAAATGCAGAACGGAATTCAGGATCATCAGGTAGTTTTAATTCATCGGCAGTTTCCAGTAACAGGTCTATCCAGCGCTTGCGTTGCTCGTGGGTAAGGTGCTTCGACAAATGCTTTTGGATCATTTTAAAATGGCTTCCGTCTGATTCGCTGTAAAGCTTTGGCCCGCCGAGCACTTCAGCTACGAAATGCGCTACATGTAGTCGGTGCTCGGGCGACATATGCTTAAAAACCAGGATTAAGATATCATCGGCTAAGACCTTGTCATAAAATTTTTGAAAAAGGGTTTCGAATGCGGACATACCGCCTGCCCATTCATAAAGTGAAGGCACTGATTTGTTGCTTTCCATAAGCTGATCGTGGTAAGATAAATACGATCAGAACCGGTCAATTAGTGTGCCGCTTCTTTTTTAGGGAAGATAAGCGAGGCAACGATACTTATTGTCAGTATGCCCAGGATAATGAGAAGCGAATTACCTGTGGTAAGGCCAATCTCATCTGCATAATTGGCAGCCAGCATCTTTAAACCGATGAACGTCAGTAGTACCGCCAAGCCAACTTTTAGGTAATGAAACTTTTCGATGATATTCACCAGCAGGAAGAACATTGACCTTAATCCCATGATGGCAAAAATGTTAGAAAAGAATACGATATAAGGGTCCTTGGTGATAGAAAATATAGCGGGGATCGAATCCACAGCGAAGATCAGGTCGGTCACTTCAATGATCATCAGCACCAGGAACAAAGGTGTGATCAGTTTCTTGCCATCAATCTTGATAAAAAACTTTCCACCTTCGAATTTCGGATGAACCGCAAAGTATTTAGATGCAAACTTTACTACGCGGTGGTTTTCGGTGTCAATTTCATCTTCCTTATTGCGGTTGATAAACATCATCACTCCCGTATACACCAGGAAAGCGCCAAACAGGTACAATATCCAATGGAACTCGCTGATAAGCGTTGCACCCACAAAGATGAACAGGAAGCGCATTACGATAGCGCCTATAATGCCCCATAGTAGCACCTTATGGTAATATTTCAGGTTGACTGAGAACGCAGTGAAGATTAATACCATCACAAAGATGTTATCTACTGACAATGCATACTCCACTACATAACCCGTAATAAACTCGAGCGACAGGTTCTTTCGGTACAAGCTCAGACTTTCCTGGAAATCATTCGGGTTGAGCTTAAGGCGATGGAAGTTTTTGACATTGATTTCTTGCAGCGCTGAAAAGCTATCGATATGATGCAGTAGATGACCATAACGGGCAATAAGTACATAAAAGATTAGTGCCAATGATACCCAGACACCGCTCATGATGCCGGCTTGTTTCAGACTTACGGGTTTGTCGTTTTTTCCAAACAGCCCCAGGTCGATGGACATCATCAAAAAAATGAATAGGATGAAGCCGCCTATAAATATCAGTTCGCTCGGCATTATTTATTCCTTTCGGTGGTAAACCGCACTAATTGTTCCAAACTCTCCCGCGATTCGCTCTTAGGGAATGTATTTAATATCTCAAATGCCTCTTCCTGGTATTTTTTCATTTGTGTTTCGGCGTACCCTAATCCCCCGCTTTCCTTTACAAAACGGATGATCTGATCAATCTTCCTCGGATCATCGTTGTGGTTTTTTACCAGGTTGATGATCCGTTTTCTCTCGGATGAAGTGGTGTTGTTAAGCGAGTAAATCAGTGGCAGCGTCACTTTTTTCTCTTTAATGTCGATGCCCAGCGGTTTACCAACATCGTCGGTTCCAAAATCAAACATATCGTCTTTAATCTGGAATGCAATACCGATCTTCTCGCCGAACGAGCGCATTTTTTCAATTGTAGCTTCATCAGCTCCTGCCGAGGCTGCGCCGCAGGCACAGCATGACGCAATAAGTGAAGCCGTTTTCTGGCGGATCACCTCGTAATAAATGGGCTCATCCACATCCATACGTCGAACCTTCTCTACCTGTAAAAGCTCACCCTCGCTCATTTGTTTTACCGCTTCTGATACGATCTGCAATAATTTAAAATCATTGTTCTCAATTGACAGCAGTAAGCCTTTGGATAGCAGGAAATCACCCACTAAAACGGCAATTTTATTTTTCCAAAGGGCATTGATAGAAAAGAATCCCCGGCGCTGATAGGAGTTGTCCACTACGTCATCATGAACCAGGGTAGCGGTATGCAGCAGTTCGACTAAAGCGGCGCCGCGGTGAGTGGCATCAGTAATACCCCCACAAATACTGGCCGAAAAAAACACGAACAGCGGCCTGATCTGCTTCCCTTTTCGCTTAACGATGTAATGGGTAATACGGTCGAGCAGGGGAACGGAGCTTTGCATCGAGGACTTAAACCTTTCCTCAAAGGCGTCAATATCGGCGGCAATAGGTTTTTTGATCTCGTCGATGCTCAGCATTTGTAATTACACAAGCTTTTTATTCCTTTATTACTGATTTGGCAATATGCAGCAAACATAAGCATTTAGTTGATTAAGTGAGTAGTTGATTAAGTTGATTGGTTAAAAACATCAACAGGATAACAAATCAACCCAATCAACTATTTCTACGCCCCATTAAACCAATTCACCCAAACACAATCTATTATTAAAACAACGAAATAATAAATATTAAAATAGAATACAATGAAAATTAAAATATTAATAAGTGCTTTAGTTGGTATTATGGCTATTACCTCAATTGCAAATGCACAAACCAAAACTCCTGTTATTAACCATAGGGAGCATAACCAGGAACGCCGTATCAACCAAGGGGTACGAAGTGGCCAACTGACCAAATCAGAAGCCCGCCACCTGCGTGCCGACGAACGTAAGATCAGAAGTGATAAACGCATGGCAAAGGCCGATGGTCACGTAACGCGTGCTGAACGCAAGCATTTGCGCAGAGAAGAAAATCGTACCAGTCGTACGATTTACCGTAAGAAACATAACGACCGTGTTAGAGGATAAATTTGATAAGTGTTAGTAGTGATTGATTGTGGGCGTCCCGGGGTGTGACCGGGGCGCTTTTTTGTATACAATACCGAAACATCGAACTTGTCCGTCGGCAAGCAGGTGTTCAATAACGAATGCTGAAGTTCGATATTAGTTACTGAGTTTATCCAGGCTAATTTCGGTAATTGCAAAACCTTTTGCCCGATGCAAATAATTTGCAACGCGTTAGAAAACTGGCTTTTGTGGATAAAATATGACAAGCAAATAGGGGGATGTTTTTTATTATTGCTATCAACTCATTAAAATATAAACATGTTATCACGAGACGAAATATTCGGCTATCAACCGGATCCAAAATATAAAAAGGCGGTGGCCTACTTTTCGATGGAATTTGCCATCGACCAGGCATTAAAAATTTACAGCGGCGGTTTAGGCTTCCTGGCCGGCTCGCACATGCGCAGCGCCTATGAACTGAAGCAAAATGTTATAGGCATTGGAATGCTCTGGAAGTTTGGTTATTACGATCAGCAGCGCGAATATAATGCGGATATGAAGCCCATGTTTGTTGAAAAGAGCTACTCTTTTTTACAGGACACGGGCATTATGTTCACCGTTCCAGTACACGACAACCCGGTTTATGTAAAGGCTTATCTATTGCGTCCGGAGACTTTCGGGTCTGCACCGATCTTTTTATTAACCACTAATCTGAACGAGAATGACGAGCAATCGCGCTCGATCTGCTATAAACTCTACGATTCAAATGAGGCGACCCGTATCGCACAATCCATCATCCTGGGTATTGGTGGCGCTATGTTGATAGATAAACTTGGCCTGAACATAGATATCTACCACATGAATGAGGGCCACTCTTTACCGCTTAACTTCTACCTGTATTCCAAATTCAAAAGTTTAAATGAAGTACAAAAAAGAGTAGTATTCACTACCCACACGCCCGAAGCTGCAGGTAATGAAGAACATAGCTATGATCTGCTCAAAAAGATGTCGTTTTTCTACGGCATGCAAATTGAAGAGGTAAAAAAGCTGCTTGATGTCGATCATTATGGTTTAAATTATACGCTTGCTGCCCTAAAATTCGCCAAAAAAGCCAATGGCGTATCCAAGTTGCATGGCGAGGTCTCCCGTGAAATGTGGGACCACAATCACGGCATCTGCGAAATTACATCCATCACCAACGCACAGAATAAAACTTATTGGAAAGATGATAAACTGGAGGTTGCTTTAGCTGGAAAGAACGATGAAGCGATCATCAGTCGCAAAAAGGAGATGAAACGGGAGCTATTCAAGTTGGTGGCCGACCAATGCGGAAAGATATTTGACGAAAATGTATTGACCATCGTTTGGGCTCGTCGTTTTGCAGGTTATAAACGCGCCGACCTGATGACCTACGACTGGGACCGATTTATCAAACTGGTATATGATTCAGAAATGCCGGTACAATTGATATGGGCCGGTAAACCATATCCTGAAGATTACGGGGCTATAGATCAGTTTAACCAGATCATACGCAAAATGTGGCCGTTTGCCAACTGTGCGGTTTTAACCGGCTATGAATTAGGTTTATCTGCGTTGCTTAAAAAAGGTTCGGACGTTTGGTTAAACAATCCCAAAATGTACCGCGAAGCGTCGGGTACCAGTGGCATGACTGCAGCGATGAATGGTAGCATCAACTTCTCGCTGCCTGACGGTTGGGTTCCTGAATTTGCGAAGGATAAGCAAAACAGTTTTGTGGTCACTCCGGGTGATGACGACCTGCCACAACATGACAGGGATATGCTGGAAGCGAAGACGCTGATGGATATCCTGGACAATATTATCCGCCCGATGTATTATAAGGATCAAAAGAAATGGGTATCCATCATCCGCAAGGCTGCGGCTGATGTAGCGCCGGCATTTGATTCAGGGCGCATGGCCGATGAATATTATAGTGTGATGTATCTGAGTAAATAAATTTTGCATTGTAAAGACACAATGCCTTGCGTCAAGTTTTAAAAAATGCCTCCTGAATTATAAGGAGGCATTTTTTTATGGTCTTGGCGGCGGTGGTGGCAGCGGCGGCGGCCCCTTGGGATGTGGCGGTGGGGGTGGCAAATTAACATGCACACTTCCATGATAGTGCCTGTAATGCCTGTGATGCCTGCGGTAACGCCGATGACGCTGTGGTATTGGAGGAGATGACGGCCTCTTTAGCACTGAAGCAGTCGGCATTACTAACGATTTCGCCGAAGCTGCTTTTGCAAAACCAAAGCTGAAAACTGTTAAAACAGTAATGATCAAAAATTTGGTGAACTTCATAATAGTTGGATTAGCATTTTTTATTCTAATAACCTGAATTTACATATAATGTTCGTAAGTACATCTACGGGGAAGCACTTTAGGCATTTTTCTTACATTTGGAAAAGTAATAAAAGATAGTAATGGCGTTTTTAGAGGAACGGGACAAACAATTGATAGGAAAAGAAACACAAATGCAGGAACAAAAATTGCGGCTATTACTGCAGTACGTTTCGCAACATTCGCCATTTTATAAAGAGCTGTTTGCCAAACACCAGATCGATATTAATGACATCAAAACCATTGCCGATCTGGTAAAAATACCGCCAACGAATAAGGAAGATCTGCAACAACGCAATAACGATTTTTTGTGCGTGCCAACAGAACAAGTGGTAGAATATATGTCGACCTCAGGTACTTTGGGCGGACCCGTTACGGTTGCCCTGACAGAGAACGATCTGAACCGTTTGGCGTACAACGAATACAATTCCTTCTCTTGTGCAGATGGGACAAAGAAAGATATTTACCAATTGATGCTGACGCTCGACCGGCAGTTCATGGCCGGGATTGCTTATTACTCCGGTATTCGCAAATTGGGAGCGGGAATTATTCGGCTGGGTCCCGGAGTACCGGCTTTGCAATGGGAAACTATTAAACGGTTAAAGCCTACGGCCATCGTTGCCGTGCCGTCGTTCATATTAAAGTTGATCAGTTTTGCTAAAGAAGCAGGCATCGACATCAATAAAACTTCAGTTAAAAAAGCGATTTGTATAGGCGAGAATATTCGTAACACGGATTTTTCGCTGAACATGCTTGGTAAAAAGATCACCGAATCCTGGAATATCAAGCTATACTCTACCTATGCCTCTACCGAAATGCAAACTGCGTTTACTGAATGCGGCGAAGGTAAAGGTGGGCATTACCAACCCGAACTGGTGATCGTAGAACTACTGGATGAAAACGATCAGCCGGTAGCGCCTTATACCGCCGGAGAAGTGACCGTGACTACATTGGGTGTTGAAGGCATGCCGCTGCTGCGTTATAAAACCGGCGACATCTGTATGTACTTTGATGAGCCTTGCGCCTGTGGCAGAACAAGTTTGCGCTTATCGTCAATCCTGGGCCGAAAAAAGCAAATGATCAAATTCAAAGGGACAACATTATATCCGCCGGCATTATTCGATCTGTTAAATGAGCGCGAAGAAATACTGGATTATGTGGTGGAGGTATCGTCCAACGAGGTTGATCTTGACCAGGTAACACTTTATGTAGTACCAGCAGAAGATAGTGAAGAATGCGATCACCGTATACGTTCTTACCTGCAAGCCAGGTTAAGGGTAAGCCCTCATATCAAGTACGTGACTGCTGAAGAAATTCAGAAAATACAGTTTAACGAGGCTAACCGCAAGGCTGTTAAGTTTATAGATAAACGATTGTAGTCCGGAAGTGCGCATAAGCCGGAAAGCCGAAAGACGTCTTGAAAATAAACTCTTGCCGACTTTCGGACTTGCCGACTTCCCGACTTATTTCTACCTTAGCCAATTAATTTTTAACCCGAAAAACATATAGTTTGCCCATGAAACCTATTGGACAAAGCGCACTTTCTTTAAACGATTTTGCTGAGCTGATATTTAGGAATAAGAAAGTCGTTTTGGATAAAGACGCTTTAAACAAGGTGAATACCAATTTTGAGTTCCTTAAAAAATTCTCATCGCACAAGCTTATTTATGGCATCAACACCGGTTTCGGACCGATGGCGCAGTATAAGGTCAGCGAAGAAAATATTTTACAACTTCAATATAATCTCATCCGCAGCCATTCGTCAGGCAGCGGTAAACTGATTCCTGCACAACTGTCTAAAGCATTGATGATAGCCCGGCTGAACAGCTTTATGCAGGCTTACTCTGGTGTTCATACTGAAGTGGTTGAGTTGCTGAAGGAGATGATCAATAATAACATCTGCCCTTGTATTTATGAGCATGGCGGCGTAGGTGCAAGTGGCGACCTGGTACAGTTGGCTCATTTAGGATTAGTACTGATTGGCGAAGGGGAAGTTATATTTGAAGACGCTGTTCACCCAACGATAGAGATATTCAATAAATTTAATATTAAGCCGCTGTCAATTCATATTCGTGAAGGTTTAGCAGTGTTGAATGGCACTTCGGCAATGACCGGCATCGGAATGCTGAATATTTTGCAGGCAAGAAAATTATTAAGCTGGTCGGTATTATTTTCAGCGATGATCAATGAGATCGTCGAGGCTTTTGACGATCATTATTCTTATGAGCTGAATATTGTAAAGCACCACAATGGCCAGAACAAAATCGCTTCCGTGATGCGCGATATATTGCAGGATAGCAAAATGATCCGTGACCGCTCGGAACATTTATACAATCCGGATAATCTTGATCAGGAAGTATTTGAAGATAAGGTACAGGAATATTATTCCCTCCGTTGCGTTACCCAGGTTTTGGGACCGATCTATGATACCATCAACCAAGCAGAAAATGTGGTAGTAAACGAGATCAACTCGGTGAACGATAATCCGGTGATAGACCATGTAAACCATAATATTTTCCACGGCGGTAATTTCCACGGGGATTATGTATCGCTGGAGATGGATAAACTGAAGATCGCTATCACCAGGCTATCCATGCTGGCTGAACGTCAGTTGAATTATCTATTGAACAACAAGCTTAACCAGAAACTCCCTCCTTTTGTAAACCTTGGAGTCTTAGGCTTGAACTTCGGCATGCAGGGTATGCAATTTACTGCTACATCAACGGTAGCTGAAAATCAAACGCTTTCGTTCCCGATGTATGTGCACAGCATCCCGAACAATAATGACAATCAGGACATTGTGAGCATGGGCTGCAATGCAGCCTTGATGACAAAACGGGTAATTGACAATTCTTTTGAGGTACTGGCCATTCATTTGATGACTATTCTTCAGGCTATCGATTATTTGGAATGTCACGACAGGTTATCATCTTCATCGATGTCGCTCTATGATAAAGTTCGCGCCATATTTCCGAAATTTGTTGAAGATCAGCCACGATACAAAGAAATGGCGAGAGTAAAAGACTTCCTCATAGAATCTGACCATATATCAGTTTTTTAACATGAAATGCGCGTTAGTCACCGGTGGTTCAAGAGGCATAGGCCGGGCAATCTGTTTAAGAATGGCCTCTTTGGGCTACTACGTGCTGGTCAATTATAAAAGCAACGCTAAAGAAGCCAATAACACACTTTCTCAGATCACAGAAGCCGGAGGCAATGGCGAACTATTACAATTTGACGTAGCCGACCGCAACCAGGTAAGGCACGTTTTGGGTGGATGGATCGAAGCTAACGACGATAATAAATATATCGAAGTGCTGGTAAACAATGCCGGCATCCGCGACGATAGCCTGATGGCATGGATGAGCGAAGAGCAATGGGACAATGTGCTTAAAACCAACCTTGACAGTTTTTTTGTGGTGACCCGTTTGGTTTTGAATAGCATGCTGGGCCGCAAATATGGACGGATTATCAATGTAGTATCGCTTTCGGGCATAAAAGGATTAGCAGGGCAAACCAATTATTCAGCTGCAAAAGCAGGCGTGATCGGCGCAACCAAAGCATTGGCCCAGGAAATAGGCAGACAAGGCATTACGGTTAATGCCCTGGCACCCGGCTTTATCAAAACTGATATGACCGAAGGGTTGGATGAGAAAGAACTGAAAGCGTTGATCCCGGCAAAACGCTTTGGCTTGCCCGAAGAAGTGGCCCACGCTGCCGCGTTTTTCGCTTCGCCCGAAGCCGCCTATATTACCGGACAAGTACTATCCATCAACGGCGGCTTGTATACATGATGCTGCCCATCGAAAATATCATCCCGCTGATTCCGCAAAAGCCGCCCTTTGTAATGGTAGGCAAACTACTTTTTACTGACGAGGCAAGTACCCGCAGCAGTTTTATAATTGAGGCTGACAATGTTTTCGTAAAAAATAACGTTTTCCAGGAAGCTGGTCTGATGGAGAATATTGCTCAAACAGCTGCTCTTCGCGCTGGTTATGTAGCACAAACAGAAAATAAACCGGTTACCGTAGGCTATATTGGTTCCGTGAGCAATTTTGAGATATTTGATTTGCCCGAAGCAGGCGATGAGATAGAAACAGCGATCCGGGTTGAAAACCAAATATTTGATGTCACACTACTTTCAGGAAAAGTGTGGCATAGGGAAAATTTGCTCGCACAATGCGAAATGAAATTGTTTATCAGCAATAAATAGAATGGAAAAGGATGTATTTGTGGTTGCTGATAATGTGCTGTCGCCCATCGGCAAAACCACTGCGGGGAATTTTGATCAGCTTAAAAAAAGTGTTTCCGGTGTAAAGGAGCAAAATAAGCCGACAGTTTCACCAAAACCATTTTTTGCTTCGCTTTTCAATAAGGACGATATTAATATTGAAGCAGGCCGAACCAAATTTGAGCAGTTGTTGATCGATTCCATTTCCGATGCTTTGAAAAATAGCTATATCGATCCAAAGGATAAAAAAACAATCCTGATCATTTCTTCCACCAAAGGGAATATTGGTCTGCTGGAAACGGAAGAGTATACGCTCGAATTGGAAAAGCGAATTGCATTGTCAACTTCAGGGAGGTTAGTTGCGGAACATTTTGGGTTTGTCAATACGCCAATCATCATTTCCAACGCCTGTATCTCAGGCGTTGTGGGAATCATAGCAGGAATGCGCCTGCTGCGAACAGGCCAATATGAAAACGCTATCGTGACCGGAGGGGATGTGATCTCTTCGTTCATATTGTCGGGTTTTGAATCCTTTCAGGCATTGAGTCCGAAGGTGTGCAGGCCGTTTGATAAGTCAAGGAATGGTTTGAATTTGGGTGAGGGTGCTGCCACGATCATTTTGTCGACTAATAAAAAATACGCAAAAAATATAAAGGTGTTAGGCGGTTCAGTAAGTAACGATGCCAATCATATTTCAGGGCCGTCACGCACGGGGAAAGAACTAAGTTTGGCTATCGATCAGTCCCTAAAGGAGGCTGGTCTATCAGCCAATGAGATTGATTTCATTTCAGCGCATGGCACGGCAACGCCTTACAATGATGAAATGGAGGCAAAGGCAATAAGCTTATCTGGCTTGCAATCTTCACCAGTGAACAGCCTGAAAGGTTATTATGGACACACTCTTGGCGCCGCGGGTTTGATCGAATCGATCATCTCCATTCAATCATTAAAAGAAGGGGTATTATTGCCGACACCAGGTTATAAAGAATCGGGGGTAACCCAATCGGTAAATGTTGTTGCCAATATTCAACCAATGACGGCTAAGAACTTTTTAAAAACGGCCTCTGGTTTTGGCGGTTGTAATGCTGCCGTAATTTTTGGCAAATAAAAGATATTTTTGGACAGATAAGGGAAGGACAAACATTGCCGGCAGAAAATCAAATCATAAGCAGTTGTGTAATTGAGCAGGGAACTGTTTTTAAAGACGGCTCGATGCTTTTTGAAAACAAAGGTGCCGATCTTGCTGAGTTCTTGCTTTCTATTTACCAGCATTTTCAGCTGAATTATCCAAAGTTTTATAAAATGGATAACCTGAGCAAGCTGGGTTGGCTAGCGTCTGAAGTACTGCTGAAAGATACTTATGAGAAAGATCAATATCAACCTGAAGAAATGGGCTTGGTTTTGGCTAACCGGAATTCAAGCCTGGATAATGATATAAAATATTTGGAGTCGGCTAAAGAAATTGCCAGCCCATCATTATTTGTTTACACCTTGCCCAATATTGTGATCGGCGAAATTTGCATCCGTAATAATTTTAAAGGCGAACACGGCTTTTATATCCAGGATTCGTTTGATGCGGGTTTTATTGCCGGACAGGTAGACTATCTTTTGAATAACAACATTCTTAAAGCGTGTATTTGCGGTTGGGTAGAGGTATTAGGGCAGGATTACAAAGCCGCATTGTACCTGGTTGAGAAAAACCAGACAGATAAATCTGTACCATTTTCAATAAAAAATATCAATAGTATATTCGAAACGTTTTAAAATCACAAAGAGGCGCAGACAGACGAAAAGCATTGCGTCTCTACGGTCGATAAATATGAGTTCATCAGTTTATATAGCAGGCGTAGGTGTCATTTCGGGCATTGGAAACAATGTAGCGGAACATCTTCGTGCGTTTGAGCAGGGCCACGCAGGGATGGGAACTATTACCATGTTGAATACCATTCATAAAGGCGAACTGCCGGTTGCAGAAGTAAAACTAAGCAATGATGAATTGGTTGCAATGACAGGATTACCACCTAACACTAGTCGCACGGCTTTATTAAGTTTAGTAGCCGCGCGCGAAGCATTGAACGACGCAACCATATCCAATTTTGAATCATTGCGTACCGGCTTTGTGTCCGCAAATACCGTAGGTGGGATGGATAAAAGCGAAGGTTTCTTTGTGGATTTCCTGGCAGATAATAACAAAGGCAAACTAAGGAATATATTCGACCATGAGTGCGGCAGTAAGACAGAGATCGTAGCTGACAAGTTGGGGATCGGCGACTATATGACGACGATCAACACAGCCTGCTCTTCGTCTGCCAATGCGATTTTTTACGGTGCAAGGCTGATCAAAAACAACCTGTTGGATGTGGTCATCGCGGGCGGCACCGATGCGCTCACGAAATTTACGCTGAATGGCTTCAATACGCTGATGATATTGGATAAGCAATTTTGCAAGCCATTTGATGAACACCGCGAGGGCCTTAACCTCGGCGAAGGTGCCGGGTATTTGGTTTTGGCGTCGGAGAAAGTAGCTCAAATATTAACCAAGCCGGTTTATTGCAAACTGAGTGGTTATAATAACAGCAACGATGCTTATCATCAAACCGCTTCGTCACCTGAAGGCACTGGCTCATACCTGGCAATGAAGGGCGCACTGGAGAAAAGTGGGTTACAGCCATCGGATATTGACTATATCAACCTGCATGGAACAGGTACGCCAAATAATGACAGTGCTGAAGGTACGGCTGTAAAACGCCTGTTCGATCCGCATTATCCGCCGATGAGCTCGACCAAGTCATTCACCGGGCATACCCTGGGTGCAAGTGGCGGCGTCGAGGCAGTATTTTCAGCGTTGGCTATCAAACATGGTATTATCTACCCGAACCTGCGTTTTGAAACGCAAATGAGCGAGTTGCCTTTTCAGCCGGAAACTATATTCCAAAAAGGGCAACATATTAATAACGTCATGTCCAACTCGTTCGGCTTTGGCGGTAATTGTACATCTTTAATATTCTCGAGGGCCTGATATGAAAACCTATATCCGTTCGGCCTCGTGCATATCGCCGCAAAAAACTTTCAGAAATGAAGATTTTCTGACTGATATTGTTGAATATACCGGCACCCGTCTCAGCACTATCGAGCCTGATTATAAAGAGTTCATCGACCCAAAACTGATACGCCGTATGAGCCATGTGATCAAAATGGGCGTAGCGGCGGCCAAGGATTGTCTTAATCAAGCCAGGGTAGAAATGCCGGGAGCAATCATCACGGGAACAGCCTTAGGTTGTTTGGAAGATACCGTCGGCTTTATGACCCGTATGGTGGAGCAAAATGAAGAACTACTTCCGCCTACAGCCTTTATACAATCCACCCATAATACCGTAGCCGCACAGGTCGCCCTGATGCTCAAGTGCCACGGCTACAATAATACTTTTGTACATAAAGGCATTTCGTTTGAAAGTGCGTTGATCGATGCCATTATGCTTTTGCGGGAGCAGGAAGCTAATAGCATATTAGTTGGTGGCACAGAAGAAATGGTGGATGTCAGCTTTAAAATTTTAACCCGTTTAGGATTATACAGACGTTGGGCTACCTCAAACCTGGAACTGCTTTCAACCGAAGCTAAAGGATCCATGGGTGGAGAAGGCGCAGCGTTTTTCCTGCTGACCGACAAAACATCTAAAGACAACCTGGCGGAACTAAGCGCCATTAAAACGCTCTATAACATCAACGATATTGAAGGGGGGATTACCAAATTCCTTGCTGAAAATAATTTGAAGCCAGAGGACATCGATTTGGTGATTACAGGTAAAAATGGCGATCTTAAAAATGATGCTGTCTATAAACAATTAGGTTCCTCCATATTCAAAGACAGCAACATTTCCAACTATAAGCACTTGAGCGGCGAGTATTCTACCTCGTCTTCCTTCGCTCTGTGGATGGCAGCTAATATCATTAAGAAGGAAATTATTCCGCAGACCGTCATTGAAAGACAGATCGACAATAAGTCACCAAAGAAAGTGTTGATCTACAATCATTACCTGCACAAGTATCATTCACTAATGCTGGTTTCTGCTATTTAATCGCAACTCATGACGGCAGTAAACAACGACTTGTTCAGTATTGAAGAAATAAACCATGAAGATGGTGTTATCAAAGCAACTTTAGGCATTAATGCGGATAGCGAAATTTTAAAAGGGCACTTCCCAGGTCATCCTGTAGTACCGGGTGCCTGTATGCTGCAAATAACTAAGGATGTTTTGGAAGTGGTATTAACGACTTTACTTCAACTCAAAAAGGCTGATCAGCTTAAATTTATGACGATGATCGATCCGGAAGTTATGCCGCGTGTCGAACTGGATATTACTTATAAGCAACCGGAGGAAAATAGCATAACGGTCACCGCCAAATTGAGTAACCCGGATACGGTTTATTTCAAATTGCAGGGAAGCTTTATTTACCCGAAAAGGTAAGAATGGCAAAGTCATCAAAGTTGATTTGATTAGGCCCTCCAGATAATTTTCTAACTTCAAACCTAACGGCCTTTTTATTTATTGGGAGCAATCTGAAGGACTTTCTTTCAAAAGAATCGGTGTCCCTAATCAGAAATAGCCTTTGGTACGAGATGCCTTTATCGGTAGAAGCATAGAGTCCCCAATTTGAATGCTTATCTCCTTTATGAATAGATGCTGTTATTTCTATTAATAAGTCTTTTTTTGTTTCTATATCGAATTCCATTCTTAGCGTTCCATTATTTCTTATTCTAATTGCGCTATTGTTGGGCTGGGCGTAAGGATTGTTTGATCCGATAATAGCATCCTCCAGATGCCACGTGCCACTTTTGAAGGTAATATCCGATGATGAATAAGAGCTTTTTTTATTCCCTTCAAAATCTTCAAAGAAGAGTGTATCGACATGTACTTCTGTTGAATCGGCAATCAACTCGCGTTTTGCCTTCAGATTAAGGTTGTCAACTTTACCCGAATTATTTAACTGTGTCTTACGTTGGCAGCTTGTCGTGAAAAGAGTTAACATCGCAATGAAAGCGCAGGAAATTATAAATTTCTGTCTAATTGATAAGTAGGTCATATATATCATAAAATTAGATAAACACACCTAATCTCTAATCACTGATTAACTAATCACTTACTACGATTCTGCTCAATATAATCCGCCATCGTGTTGATATCCGTCAATACCTTGCGGCCCACTTTGGGATCCTGGATATTTATACCGTATTCTCTTTTTAGTAATACGATCAGTTCTAAGGAGTCTATGGAGTCCAAACCTAAACCATCGCCAAATAAAGGCTCATCGTCCGCAATATCGGCAGGTGTCAGGTCGGTTAAGTTTAAAAATAATATGATCTGGCTTTTCAGTTTCTCTTTCAGCTCTGTATTCTGTTCCATTCCGTAATTATATTAAATTTTTTCGTTTCAAACCTAAAAAGGTTATCAATTGCAACACCAAAGTGATCAGCACAAGCGGTATAAGGTATTGCATTACATCAGCCAATTTTCCGCCTTCCAGGAACAGCCCGTAGTATGCCTGCAGGCACCAATGCATCGGTGAAAGGTTAGCAACTGCTTTTAAAGAAGTATCCATGGCGAAGCTTGGCACCATCAATCCGCCGATTGCAGCCAGTATCACGATGGAAATAGCGCCAAAGCCATTGCTTTGCTGATGCGATTCGGCAAATACGCCTACGCAAATGGCATAGCTTACGGCGCACCAACCACAAATGATGGTCACTATTAATAGGCCAAATACATCCAACGGGATGTTTAATCCGGGTAAACCAATCAATGGGAATCCCCAGATGCCTAAAGCGAATATCACTACAGCCTGTATCACCGTAACTGTCACATAGGTGATTTGCTTGGATAACAAACCCACAGCAAAATTGGTTGGTAATGTTTTAAGGCGGACAAAGCTGCCGCTCACTTTTTCACGAACCACACTGCCACCTAAAGACATGATCACAAAAAACATAGCGAAAATCGTCCAGGCAGGGACATTGTGCTGGGCTGCATTCGGCGCACGTAAAGAACCGTTCTTAGAAACAGGTATCTCGTTAATGGCAGCCTTATTGCTCAGCATTTCACGCTCCAGTTTTTCAGGCAATGGTTTTTCATTGATAGCAAAATAGAGCGTGCGTAAGGTTTCACGACTTTCCACTATCTGCAATGCACTTTGTAAACCACCTTTTACAGAAAATCGTAATTGCTCCTGGATAACCGGGTTATAATACAAAGTAAGCGGACTTACGTCGCCGACGTATTTTTGTACAGAATCGGCCTGTAAGCCAAAGCTGACCATGGCCTTATTGGAAACACTTTTAGCTTTCGCCTTTACTTTTCGGGTAAAATCTTCCGGGATGGTTACGCTTAACAAGGCCTCTTTATCCTTCATCGAATCGACGATAGTTTTGGCGTCCTGGTTTTTAGGCAGATCGTAAACTTTGAACAAACCTATTTTGTTGATCGCGGCGATCAGCTGCTTTCCTGATTCGCCGGTATCCCGGTTGCAGACCAGGACAGCCATTTTGTTTTTATTGATCAGTTGGAAAGTGCCATTCTGTATGTCCGTCACCACCACAACCAGTACAATCGGCATAATAAACATTAGCGAAAGCCCGATACCATCACGGATAAGCACCCGGCAATCTTTCTTCATGCTAGCCCATAGTTTAAAGATCATTGCGGTACTCCTTTCCGGTGAGGTTAAGAAACAAGTCTTCCAAACTGTCCTGCTGGTGCTCTTTTAATAAATTGGTCAGGCTATCTTGTGTGATGATCTTACCCACGTCGATTAAGGCTACGTCTTCACATAGGCCTTCCGCTTCGCTCAACTGGTGCGAAGTATAAATAAGCGTAGTCCCGTTTTTATTCAGCTCCATCAGGTAGTTAATGATGGCATGACGTGTTTGCACGTCAACTCCGACAGTAGGTTCATCCAATATCAGGATAGCGGGATTGTGGATCACGCCAATAGCCAAGTTCACCCGGCGTTTCATACCGCCCGAGAATTTATCAACCTGTTTATTTCTTACATTTTCGAGGCCCAGGATATGAAGCAATTCATCTGTTCTGGTTTTGATCTCCTGTTTATTCAAACCTGACCATGCCCCAAAAAATTCTAGATTTTCTACGGGACTCAGTTCCTGGTAATAGGAAAAATCTTGTGGCACAAAACCGATCAGTTTATTGACATCCTTATTTTTTTTGCGAACGTCATTGCCCAGCAAGGTAATCGTACCAGAATCTGCCGAGAGCAATCCGGTCATCAAACTAAGCAAAGTAGTCTTACCGGCGCCGTTGGGACCGAACAGGCCAAAGCGCTCTCCCTTCTTTACCTTCAAATTCAGGCCGGAGAAGATCGCGCCTCCATTATCTGGGTAATGAAAACCGAGATCTTCAATATTTACCGCCAGTTCGCTGTCTGCTACCATCTAATATTTTTTAAAGCAAGAAAAGCATTCTTTTCCAGTTCAGCTATTTCGATCAGGTAATCGCCCATCTGGTTAAAATCTTCCTGGCTGCCTAACCGCCCTTTATATATGCCCGCAGCATGTACGGCCGCCGTGCGCCAAAGGTCGCCCGCCTGGGTAAATATTTTTGAAATTTCGGGCAGTTGGTCGTTATGTGTATAAGCCTGTGCTTCCTGCAGAAAAGCGCCATAAATATAGCGGAAACCGCCGCCACCGGTACCTATCTCTTCCTGCATCCGAACCAGTTGCGCCAGGTATGAGCCTGCTTTTTCAAGGCCCAATTTATCGCGCCAGTTTTTTATTTTTTTTCCGGTGTATCTGATCCCGCTTACCCCGGCAAAGTTTCCGGGAATGCGCAGCATCTGGTTCACGTTTAATTTTATACCGCTAATGATAGCCTTTCTGATCTGCTCATCAGTAATTACGGCCTTGCTTTGAGGATAATATAACTGTCCTTTCGGAGCCAACGCCCCTTTTGCGAATCGAACGCGCTCCAACTCATAACTGGTCAGTTTTGTTGGCGTTTCCATTACCGGATCGCTGATGAGGTAATTGTCATCCTCTTTACCAAAAACGATCAGGTTGTGTGCATTGAAATGAAAACGGTATTCGCGCGGGAAATAAGAAAGATAATATACACCCACCTGGCAGCCTACGGGATGGCCTTCTTTTAAACGTTCAATCAAATAGCTTTCTGCTTGTTCTTTTGAACTGAACTTTTTGCGGATGACTGGGATGCCTAAGGCATTGCAGGTCCGTTTAAAGATTAGCCCAGGGAAAGTCCGAAACGCTATAGCTGGACCATTATTTATTTTGATCAACGGGATATAACAGAAGAACAGTCCCGCTCCAATGCCAAAGGCCAACGGTTCGGTGATCTTATTTAATGAGCTTTCGCGTAATAAACTGCTTGTAACCCCTGACTCGCAATGTGCCGACTGGTGGTGTTCAAAATCAAGCTTCATGCACAGTCATGGTTTTTAAGTCCTCTACCTTTATGTTAAAGGCATCGGCATATTTTTGAAGTTTTTTATCAGATAATTTTTTAAACACGTTGGGCTTTAAATGTCTTTTTACCTGCCATTGCCAGAATCCGGAATAACCCGCCAAAATCTCTATATCCATCAACCGGTATTCCATAAAAAACAGCAGCGGGCTAGCTTCTCCGCTCAGTACTTTTTGTTTGGCCTTTGCAATGCGTTCTTCCACATCCTTCCAGGCCACATCTAATGCACCGTTCTTTACATCCCATCCACTGCTCAGTTCAGCCACGTATTTGCCGCTGCTATCGGTAGCATAGCAAACCTCTTTGGTGATCTTCCCAAGCGCACCCATATCCTGTGGCACATTTTCCTTCTTCATAGTACACGATTATGAGATTTCACAGATTTACAAAGATAAACAATGACATGATTTAGCGATTTTATGGATTACACTCCTGATCACCGGTTAACCGATCACTGATCACACAACTGTCAACATCGCATACATATACGAGAAACGGGCACTTTCAGGCACTAACAGCAATAACCTGTCTCCCTTTTTCAATTTGCCGCTATTGAACAACTCATTGATCATCAGGAAAATCGATGCTGCGCCTACGTTACCTACTGTATATAAGTTGATAAACCATTTTTCGTAGGGGATACCGCCGCCGTATATTTCTACCAGGTCATATATTCTTGTTCTGAAAAAATCGCTGGAGATATGGGGCAAAAAGTAATCTACATCACTAGCGGTGAGGCCCCTTCGGTCCATTATCTCTTTAATCTTCTTACCGCCAAGGTGAACAATATTATCGCTCAGCAAAGTAATATCTTGCTTTACGCTGAAGATAGATTTCGTCATGATCTCCTCTGGCGTATAATCCATAAAGCCTTTTAGCGAGCCATCCTCCATCTTTTCGCCGCCCATATACATACAGGTATCCATTTCGTTGGCGTAGGATGCACCTTCGATCCAGTCGATGCGCAGGCTTAAGCCATTTTCATTCGGTTTGTCTGACATTAAAAATGCCGACGCTCCGTCAGACAGCATCCATCTTAAAAAATCCTTTTGGAAAGCGATGAACGGATTTTCCTCCATCTCTTTCAGCTTCTGCGCTTCTTCTTCAAATACGTCAGAAACCAGCAAACCTGAAAAGCGTTCTGATCCTGTAGCTACCGCTAGTTTTGTTTCACCTGACTTGATCGCCAGGTAAGCATATTTGATAGCATGCATCCCGGCACAACACACGCCAGAAGGCGATACTACCTCAATCGATTCCGCTTCAGGCAGCCAACCATGAGTCATTACCCCGTGACTTGGCATTACCTGGTCCGGTGATGAGGTGCCACACGATAACAGCTCGATCTCCTTTATTTTTTCAGGATCGTTCTTAAATAATTCTTTTACAGCCAGGGCGGTCATCTGCGCATTGGTATGGGTCGATTTGCCGTTCTTGTCCAACGCGTAATAGCGGTTAGTAATACCGTTATTGCGCAGTACGATCTTTTTTGACTTTGATGGACGGCCATCGATATAACCCAAATATTCCTCCATTTCATCGTTCGACACCGGTCCGTTGGGGAAATATGCAGAAGTTGCGTTTATATAAACCTGGTTAGACATAGTTATATTACTTGTAAATAGTTTTGTTTCTTGGTTTTAATTCGTTTGGCTGAAAACGGCCTGACAAAAATTGCATCTAAAATAAGAAGAACTGGCGCACCTAAAAACAGCGCGACAAAAAGATAATACTTAAATGCGGATATCCATGGCGCTTTGTTTTTTCGTTTGGCTATGAATTTAGCCCAGGCCGCAAAAATGAATTTTGCCTTCCCTTCAATAAACATCAGCGGATATTTTACTACAACAGCTTTTTTATCTAATAGTTCTTGTTGCAAATTAACCCATTCGCTTGTCTCTAAATGCTTTGCGACGATCTCACCAAACACGGAGGTGTTTTTTATGTCCTCGTCCGATACACCCGGTTTTGGAAAAATGTTCAGGTAACGTTCCTTCTTGCCGGTAAGCATCCAGTAAAAAATGGTGATAAAGCTTATCGGGTTCGAGTGTTTATCAACCAAAGCGACATTACCTACGAGTTTGCCCCTTATGTCCTTTAATGATTTCCGTATCCGGTCATAAGCATTCAGCCACATGTTACGGCCGGCACTAATAGTAATTACGGGTGTATCATTTAATACCGCCTTAAATTCCGGGCTATTGATGATCGAGTTTGACGGTATACTTGGTGATAAGAACCAGGGTTGATACCCAAGTATTACCAAGTCATATGATTTCTCTTTTAACTCGAATGGCTGCAAAGTAGTGGGTACGCTTAACACGCAATCAGGCATTACCGAAAAAAAATGATTGCCTTTCCAGGGAAACTTATACTCCTTGACCGGCTTTACCTGAACCTTCTCTACTATTGCACCCGCGTCAGCTATTGGCGCCGTGAATGAGTTGATGATGTCACCCATCTGCCCCGACTGTGTATAATATATAGCCAATACTTTTTTATCCATTCTGCGGCAAAGTTAGAAATCTTCCTTGTGCAACACTTTTGAATTTTCGCAGTAGTCTAAAATTGCATGACGCACGGCGGGGGACTGACTCTTGAAATTTCTGATCACAATAGTCTTATCTTTCTTAATATCTGAATGATACTTTACGATCTTCGGTGCATGCTCTTCGATAGCCAGCCTCAAGAAGTGAAACTCCGTATTTTCAGGATCAGCCAATAATGCAGTTTCCAATTTGATGCGTCCCTGTTTAAAAAAGGCAAGTCTTTCTTTTGCCTTTTTCAGCAAGCCGGCCTTTTTCATCAACAATGCGCCTTCATATCCTTCACGTTCCTTTTCAGGGGCCGCCTTTACCGCTTCCAGCTCGTTGCTAATGGTCTCCAACGTGCCCGATTTCATCACTTCATAAAACTCAGCCTTCTCAAATTTCTGCGGATGCGCATTTACTTTTACCGATGCGATCAGTAATAAAAGAATAACTATGCATGCAGATCTCAATCTTATTTTCATATTAAGCAATACCAAACATAATAAATAATAAATAATAAATGGTGGGGCAACCTATCAGACGCTATACTAACGATTATAAATTCAATAATAACCGCAAAAAGTGGCTTATATTGCAACATCATGCTTAAAAACTAATTAACTTTTGCTTACTTTGAGGCTGCATTTTTTAGGAGTAGGAAGTTTATAGCTAATTAAATCCCCTGTTAAGACAAGCTAAGCATACAAAAGTTTAAAAAATTCTGAAGTGAGTAATAACATGCCTTTTTCTGGTTTATGGGCTATAATTTTGGGAGGATCGAGCGGGTTTGGGTTCGCGGCAGCTGAAAAACTGGCGCAGAAGGGGATGAACATCGCGGCGCTTTACCGTGAAACTTCAATTGGCGAAAAAGCCTTGTTCGGAAAGTTTGCAGAGATTGCATCTGAAAATAATATCACAATCCTGCCGTATAATATTAATGCTCTAAGTACAGAAGGCCGGGAAACATTTTTTGAAAGGTTTACTACAGAGAACGGCGTTTCGAAACATCAGGTAAAATTGCTGCTGCACTCCATCGCCCGGGGAAATTTAAAGCCGTTGGCAGGTGTAAAACACACAATGGATGAGCTTTCGACTGAGGACATACAGTTTACCAGCTATGCCATGGCAAACAGTTTGCTGGACTGGACCCGCGATATTCTCGATGCGGAACTTTTCCACCAGGATGCCCGCATTATCGGCCTGACCAGCGAAGGCGCCCACAAACATTGGGATGGCTACGCAGCTGTATCAATAGCCAAAGCGTCATTAGAAAGTCTTGCTAAATATATGGCTGTGGAATTTGCTCCATTCGGGCTGAAAACCAATTTAATACAGGCAGGTATTACAGCTACCTCATCATTAAAAATGATACCTGGCAGCGAAAAATTATTGGAGATAGGGACAAACCGTAACCCGATGGGAAGAATAACCCAACCGGAAGATGTAGCTAAAGTGATCTCGTTATTATGCAGCGATGACGCATTTTGGATAAACGGCGCACTAATTCATGTGGATGGAGGCGAACATTGCAGATAGATATGCAAATGGATTTATTATTTTTATAATATGAGAAATTTACTTTTTTAAAGTTTCATAATCTAACTATCATGATTTTTTCATCTGCACATCCGCATATTTGCACATTTACACATGTATAAAGACATACTCGATCAACTACCCTATAAATCATCCTTCCGCTTTGTGGATCATATCACAGCGCTGGATGAAGATGGGGTGACCGGCGATTATACTTTGCGGCCTGATTCCTTTTTTTATGAGGATCATTTTGTGGGTAACCCGGTTACACCAGGAGTGATCATCACAGAAATAATGGCGCAGATTGGGTTGGTAGTATTGGGTATATTTTTGTTATCAAAAGAGACAACATCCGGCAATGGAGAAACGACCTTTCCGTTGTTCGCGTCGACCGATATTTCGTTTCATAAAATGGTTTTACCTGGCGAAAAGGTAACCGTTGTCTCAAAAAAACAATATTTTCGTTTCGGCAAGCTAAAATGCTATGTCGAGATGTGGGACAGTTCTAATGATCTGATTGCAAAAGGAATGTTTTCGGGCATTGTAAAAAAGGTGGATATTAAAAGATGAACAGGCGCATTGTGGTAACCGGGTTAGGCATTGTGGCGCCTAACGGAATAGGAATACCAGCTTTTTTAAATGCTATACAGCATGGGATTTCCGGGATAAAATTTGTACCGCTGTACGAGGAGCTCCATATGAGCTGCCAGGTAGCGGGGCAACCCGCTTTTGAGTGGGAAAATCTGCGCAATTATATCTCAGAAGTGAGCTTTTATGGTCTGAAGGGCACCAATATCGGCTATGGCATCACTGCTGCGCTGGATGCCTGGGCCGACTCTGGTATGGCTTTCGACACCGAAGAACCGCGTTGGGAAACCGGCTGCGTTTTTGGGAACAGCACGCCTGACACACAGGCCATGAAAAATGTTATCTCACGCGTCGACAATAAAGAGTCAAAAAAATTAGGTTCGCGCGTGGTAGAACAAACCATGAACAGCGGTGTTACATCTTATATATCAGGCCGTTTGGGTTTGGGTAATAAGATTGTGACCAACTCGTCGGCTTGTGCTACGGGTACGCAGGCGGTATTGATGGGCTACGAATATATTAAGCACGGCTATGCCAAACGTATGGTGGTGGGCAGCGCTGAGCATATAGACCCTTATGTTTTCGGAACTTTTGATTCAATGCGGGTATTATCACGCAAATTTAACGACCAACCCGAAAGGGCGTCACGGCCGATGAGTGCGACAGCGGGTGGGTTTGTTCCGGGATCGGGTGCCGCGGCACTTATACTGGAGGACCTGGATTTTGCATTGGAGCGTGGTGCTAAAATTTATGCCGAGGTATTGGGCGGTTCGTCTAATTCCGGTGGGCAACGTGGCGGAGGCTCGATGACAGCAGCTAATTCGACAGGCGTAATTCGTTGTATTGAGGACTCGATGCGTAATTCGGGGATTAATCCAAATGATATCGACCTGATTAGTGGGCACCTTACAGCCACCATGGCCGACAAGCAGGAGATACAGAACTGGAGCAAGGTATTGGGACGTGGTGGCAAGGATTTTCCGCTGACCAACTCCGTTAAATCAATGATAGGCCACAGTCTTAGTGCGGCAGGTTCTATTGAATCGGTGGCATGCGTATTGCAAATATTTCATCAATTTGTGCATCCAAATATTAACTTAGAGGATCCAAATCCGGAAATAATAAATATGGTGAGCATTGAAAGCTTGCCTACTAACATGATAAAAAAGGAAATTAACATTGTAGCAAAGGCCAATTTTGGATTTGGCGACGTTAATTCCTGTTTAATTTTTTCAAAATTTAACAACTAATGACCAGAGAAGAAACTTTAAATGAGCTTAAAAAGGTAATTGCCCCTTATACCGTTAATAAGGAGATGCTGGCCGGCATTAACGACCAGACCGACCTGATAAGAGATTTAAAAATTAATTCGGCCAATTTGGTTGATATTATTATTGACGCAGAAGCAAAATACGATATCGAAATTGATTACGATTCGGCAGACAGAATGACCAATGTGGGCAGCTGCCTGGATGTGATCACCGAAAAAATCAACCAAAAGTAAAATGATCAGCACGGGCAACGATATTGTAGCGCTCAAGGCTATCAACGTTGCCCGCACCAAACAGCAAAACTTTTACAGCAAGATCATTACCGACACTGAAAAGGCTCTGTACGATGAGCAATTTTCAGACCGGCTTCCTTTTGAGCAATTTATTTGGCTGGCATGGTCGGTAAAGGAATCAGTTTTTAAGTGTGCGCAACGTATAAACCCTGAGTTGGTCTTTTCGCCGTCTAAAATTAAGATAAGTAAACTTGCCGCGCCTTCCGAAGGGGGCCCGTCTTATTTCGAGGGTCGGGGCTTTAATAATACGAGTGTTTACAGGGGAGTGGTCGAATATGGCCCGGATATTCTTCACTCGCGGACTATCATCACAGACGATTTCATTTTTTCCGTGGTCAGCCACGCTGATAATTTCGAAAAGGTGATGTGGGGCATTAAAAAAATTGACTCAACAGATGCTGATGATCAATCGAAAGCAGTGCGGACTTTTGCATTGGCTATGCTGAACACACTTTTCCCGGGTGCCGAATTGGAGATCGACAAAAACAATTATTCCTGCCCAATTATTTTAAAAAACGAGGTTGAAATCCCTGTACCCATTTCGTTGGCACACCATGATCACTGGGTAGGCTACTCGTTCCAGGTATGATCGCTCTTTGCATTTCCATGAAATATCTCTAATATTAGTTTATGGAGAGCACATCAAACAGCCGTCGTAATTTTGTAAAAAACATCGCCGCAGGATTGGGTCTGCTAACGCTGCCGCAGTTATTACATGCCAACCCTGCCGAAGAAGCCTCCAAAAAGAAAGTGATTTGTTTTGGAGGTCACCCCGACGACCCGGAAAGCGGCTGTGGGGGCACGTTGGCCAAACTGGTCGCCAAAGGTCATGATGTCACCATTATTTACCTGACCACCGGCGAAGCCGGAATAGAAGGGAAAAGCCACAATGAAGCCGCTGCCATCCGCAAACAGGAAGCCATTAATGCCTGTGCCATATTAAAAACTAAATATGTATTTGTGGGACAGATAGACGGCAATACCATAATGGATAATAACTGGGTGGAGAAAGTGCAGAAACTGATCGCCAATGAAAAGCCTGATTTGGTGTTCACCCACTGGCCGGTTGATAGTCATAAGGACCATCAGATAGCTAGTTTGCTGATGATACAGACCTGGGTGCGCTCCGGGAAGAAATTTCCTTTGTATTTTTTCGAGGTATGCACCGGTGAGCAAACCATGATATTCCGCCCGACGGATTATGTCGACATCACTGATACCCAGGAACAGAAACGCCAGGCCGTTTATTGCCATAAGAGCCAGGATCCGCCGGGCATTTACGCCTGCGGCCATACCGCTATGGAAGATTTTCGTGGCAGGGAATTGGGCGTAAAGGCAGCTGAGGCATTTGTTTACATGACTGGTAAGGGCATGGGTTGGGGGACGGAGCTTTAGAAATATAGTCTTCTTTAGCTGTTTTTCACAAAAAGATACATTGCAAGAGCAAAGTTCAATAATATTACTAATACAACAATCAGCGTTATAGTTCCTGCTGTTTTATTTTTTTCCAGAGGCCAATTATCAAACTTTTCATAGTACTCTAGCCAAGTATCATTACGAAAAAAAGAAAAATATTTAGTCACTAATATTAAGCCCATGGGAATAAGAAAATATGGCGAATATGTCCCTAGCTTAAAATCTTTATTAAAGAACTCCTTATAGTAGAAAACAAATGAGAAATAGGCAAATGTTTCAAGAATAGCCATAAACCCGGATGCTGTCCAATCGCTATTTCCGTTAGATGGAGGGGCTTCGCCGAATAAATAAAGTCTGTAAAACAAATAGTAGTAAGCTTGCTTTATTTTACCCCACATAAAATCGAATTTTAAATATCTCCTACCAGCTATACCTTCTCCCCCCGATTTCTCCGCTTCGACAACAATAATAATCAATTTGATCTTTAAAAGCCCAAAACCTAAATTATTACATGTTCAAGTTAGCGGATTTACGGATAAGGCCAATTGTTCCCAATTATCAATGCGGTGGTCAACGCCAAGCATACCACCGATCATAGTATAAATATCCGATGGCTTGTTCCCGTTTTCTCGCAGATATTTAATCGATGCTGAACCTGCCGATTTTGATAATTTTTGACCTGAGGCTTCCGTTAGCAACGGATGGTGATAAAATCTTATCCGGTTAAATCTGCTCTCATCTAAAGCCAAAGCTAGTTCATGCTGAGCTATAGTTGATGGCCATAGGTCCTGCCCACGTACAACCAGATCAATGTTATAATGAAGATCATCTACCACTGAAGCCAGTTGATATGCAGGAATACCATCCCGCCTGCGGATAACAAAATTTTGCATATCGGCCGGTAAAGCGGCGTTCATAATCTCTTCGTTGTATTTTCTGATCTCTAACTCGTTCGTTTTGGTAATCAATCGCCAGGCCGCATTTTCTGCATCTAATGGGATGTGTTTTTCAAGGCAGGCGCAGGGTTGTGAATTTTTAATCTGCTGGCGCGAACAGGTACAGGCAAAAACCAGCCCTTTATTGCGTAATCTGCTAAGGGTGTCATGATATAAACCCATTCTGTGAGTTTGCGACCAATTATTCCGAAAATCCTGGACATTCCGCGGACCAGTATCCCAGGGAATCTCCAAATAATTAAGCGTATCAAAAATATCCTGGACATATTGGTCATTGGCCCTTGCCTGATCCAAATCGTCGATCCTTAATAAAACGCCAGCATTATCTTTTTTTGCCAGGGCCGAGGTAATAGCAAATGACAGAATATTGCCCACATGAAAAAGACCGCTTGGCGTAGGTGCTATCCGTGTATGATTAATTGCATTGGTCACTATTCTGGAAGTAGGTTTAACTCAGGCAAATTACAATAAAAAACTGGCCGTTATGCCCGGCCTATCAGGATGAACTTATTAATGTTAATCAAAAAAACCGCTTGGCGTACGAGCGGTTTTTGATTGGCTTAGCGAGTCCTTCTTCCAACAGCAAACCGCCAACTCTTAACTGCTAACTCAAATTTATGCAGCTAAACTCCGATATTTAAGCGGCGTAGTCTGATAACGGCTGCGGAATAAACGAATGAACGAACTGGTGCATTTAAAGCCCACCATATTGACGATCTCATATACCGGAAATTCCGTTTTAGCCAATAGTAACTGGGCGCGCTGCAAACGTATCTGGATTAGGTATTGGTGCGGCGATTGGTTATACGCCAACTTGAATGTACGCAGCAAATGATTTACCGAAAGGCAGGCATAATTAGCCAGACTTTCCAGGCTTATATTCTTGTCATAATTGGCATACAAGTATTCTTTAGCCAGATTGAGGCGCCTCAATATTTCTATACAGGTATTAACATTCAGGAAGTTGAGCTTTTTCGCTTTCAGGGATATTTCCTCTTTATAAACGCGGCAGCAATTTTGAAGACAACGTTGCAGCAATTCATTTATTAAAACTTCATCGGCATTTTCATCTTCAATAAGGTTTTTCAGTCTGTTGATGTTTAGCCTCAGATTGGTATTCAGGGGATAGATCGTTTCGCGAAGCTGATAGGTTGCATGCTCAGCATCAAACAGGCTATCTTTTTTCCCTTTCAAAAATCCAAAACTGAATTCATCCAAAAAGTCTTCATCAAATTCAACCGCCAACACACTTACCGGCAAACGTGGATCGCTGCTGCTGGTGAATTGCGTCCCCTTATTCAGCATGATAAATGAATCGGTATGCAGCGATAATTGACGCCTGCTAATGGAGCAGGTTTCATTTCCGTTGAAAACAAATCTGATGCTGAAATTTGTGGTGGTTTCTGAATAGGTTCTGTGATCGGAGGTGGTGCAGGTTATTTTGTTTCTATTTTTTAGTGTCCTAAAATATTCCATATCGCGCTGGCTAATACCATTTTGTGGTAAGCATAAAGATACAGAGGTGATTTTAGCACATTATCACCCTATTAGGGTGATTTGTGAAATAATAGGCTGATTGTTAATTCAATCACTGTTCATGTTCACAGCGCGTGAACGCTCGTGAACAAACATGAACACCTGACTATAAGTAACTTACATTTTTACAGACGGTGAAAATTAGTTTTGTCATAATCTTTTTTACTCAAAAAAAGGCCAAATTTCAAACCACCAAAGGATCAACAACACAAGTTAGGCACAAGAAGCTTTTCACACATCGCCCTCATTCTTGCCGGGATGGGGGACAAAATAATGTCACCAATTTTTTGGTGCCACCATGCTTTATAAACCGGTCACTATAACAGGCAACGCTTTATTTAATTTTGATAACAACCTTGCCTTTAGCGCGTCCGCTTTCTACATAAGCCATTGCTTCTTTGATCGATTCGAACGCAAAAACTTTGTCCACGATTGGCTTTATCGTACCGGAATTGATAAGCGAAGTGATCGCTTTTAGCTGATCTCCATTTGCCTTCATAAACAGAAATGAAAAGGTCACATTAAGTCGTTTTGCTTTTTTCCTCACTCCAGAGCTCAAAAGGCGCATTATTAATTTCACAAACCATGGAGCTCCGATTTCCTCCGCAAAAACTGGATCAGGCGGACCGGAGATGGAAATAAGTTTTCCTCCGGGTTTTAGTATACGCAAAGATTTTTCAAGTGTCTTGCTGTCCTGGCTATTCAAAACCAAATCGTAACACTGCAGAACCTTCTCAAAGTCGTCTTTTTTGTAGTCGACAACGACATCTGCATCGAGGCTTTTTACTAATTCTATGTTGGCCGCACTTGTAGTTGTGGCTACAGTAGCGCCCAGGTATTTCGCCAGTTGAATGGCAAATGTGCCTACACCACCGGAGCCTGCCTGGATAAATACTTTCTGTCCTTTCTTCAGGTTCCCTTTTTCAATCAAGGCCTGCCATGCAGTTAAGCCTACCAGCGGGATAGAAGCAGCTTCTTCCATAGTAAGGTTCTTGGGCTTAAGAGCCAAATCAGCTTCCCTAACCGCAATGAATTCCGAAAATGTTCCAATGTGGTGATCTGCAGGGCGCGCATAAACCTCATCACCAGCTTTAAATTGCCGCACGTCGGTCCCGACTTTGGTTACAATGCCAGCCACGTCATGACCCAAAACAAACGGCGTTTTATAAGGCAAAATAAGTTTGAACTCACCATCCCTGATTTTTGAATCCAGAAGGTTTATACCAGCTGCGTGTACTTCTATTAATACTTCATCCGGTTCTGGCTCAGGGATGGGTATTTGCCCGATGCGCCCGCCATCCTTGCTTTTGTATTTTTCTATTATGAATGCTTTCATTTTTCTACGGTTATAATGGTTTTACGAAGCTATTACTTGGTAACTTTTCTTAGGATTAGCCAAATTAAAAGTCAAGTTCGGAAAAAGCCGGTTGAGTATATAAACTGCTTTAGTATCACCTATACGTATATTAAGCTGATCCTTCTTTAGACCTGTAATAAGCGCTTTCACCATATCAGCCGTGGTCATTTTTTTGCCATCCATGCCGATTGTCATTTCTGTGGCAACAAGCGGAGGTAAAAGTTCAAAAACCTTTACGCTGCTATTTAAAATTTGCAGGTGCTTCCTAAGCGCTTTGGTGTAAAACTGCAATGCTACCTTGGATGCTGCGTAAGTGGCTTCAAGCAATGAAGGAACATAACTGAGCAATGAAGTGGTGTTTATAATTGCGCCTTCTTTTCTTGATTTCAACATATCAATGGAAAGGTTGTTAAGGCGAATCACCGCCAGGTAATTAACGTTCATTTCGTAGGCCGCGTCTTCAAAATGCTGGCCATTTGCTATTCCAAGGTTGATGGGATCAGTTAGCACTCCTGCGTTATTATATAAAATATCTATACCACCGAGTTGCTGAATCTGGTTGAAAAGCTTTTGCGCGTCACCCGCATCTGATACATCACTTTTGACTGCCGTAATTGCAGGGTACATTTTCTTTGCTTCATCTAATTTGCCCTGGTTTCTGCCGGTGATGATCACTTTGGCGCCGTTGGCTAAAAATTGTTTTGCCGCTTCTAGCCCGATACCTGATGCACCTCCTGTGATCAATATCGTTTTTCCTTTTAATTGCATGTTTTAATTTCTTATGTTAATTTTATTTTGAAGCGTTAACCGATTTTAAAATGGATTTCTCGAAAACTTTATAGGCGAAATGTTGAAGCAAGAGTACGATTGATGATCCTTTTCCGACTGGGTAACTAAACTTTGGATTTTTTTCTTTTACCGTTTGCAGTATGGTAGCGATAACCGGCGTAGGTTCGGGAGCTTTATCAAATGTTGTTTTGGTATACGCGGTGACCTTTTTCCGGAATTGATCATAGTCCATGATATTTCCTGTAGCAACCGTTCCACTTTCTCCAATACGGGTTTTAAAACTCATCGGCTCAAGCATAACCACTTTGATGTTAAACTGGTTCAATTCAAACCGAAGTGATTTAAAGTAGCCCTCGAGGGCATGTTTGGAAGCCGCATAATAGGCTACATTTGGAAGGCCCACTAAACCCAGCAGGGAACCAATTGTTATTATTTTTCCTTGTTTTTGCTTCCTGAAATAGGGCAGCAACTCGTTAGTCAATTTGATGGTTCCCCAAAAGTTGGTCTCAAATTGCTGCTTGCCTAACTCAATAGGGGTTTCCTCGGCAAGTCCGTTTACTAAGTAACCGGCGTTGTTGATCAGCACATCTAACGTTTTTATCTCATTGAACAGTTGCTTGCCGAATGATGCGATAGAATGGTCATCATTCAAATCCAGTGGCAGTAGCTTAAATGGTAACTTTGCCTGATGTTTTTTAGGATCCCGGCTCGTGCCGATTACCTCGTAACCATCTTCGTGTAGCTTGCTGGCGACAAGCAGCCCGATGCCGGATGAAGCGCCTGTTACTAATATTGTTTTCTTTTTTAATTCCATGATTTTTGTTTTAGACTTTTTAGTATATTTTGTTACAAATTTTATATTATTTCTTGTTTACTTTACTCTTATTGTGTGTTTACGTTTTGTTTTAGAGACGCTTGTGTAAAAAACTTTTTAGTATATTTTATATTAAAAAAATTATAGTGTATAACTTTCCAATTCAGCTTTTAGACTCCTGAGTAAACCTGCCATCGGTTTTGCTGTATTCATCGCTCTGCACATAACCACGGCACCTTCAACAGCGGACACCGCTTTGAATGCATAAACGGCTGCATCGAGTTTGTCAGAAAACTCGCCGTTCTCAATTCCTTGATTTAAAATACTTACAAACAATTCCTGGCCCTGGCGAATGACACCTGCTATCTTCTGCTTTACTGCCGGAAAATTATCATCAGCTTCTACCGCAATATTAAATATCGGGCATCCACCTTTAAGGTAAGTATTCAAAGGATCTTTATAAAAATCGAGAAAGGCAAATACTTTAGCCTTCGCTGTTTTACCCTTGCTGATGGTTAGTAACATTTTTTCGCCATTCGTATTCAACATGTGCTCAACCACCTGCAAGGCCAGATCTTCCTTACTTTCAAAGTGACCATAAAGGCATCCTTTGGTCAGTTTCGTAGCAACAAGCACGTCGTCTATATTAGCGCCGGATATCCCTTTCTGATTAAAAATGGGCGCCGCTGTTTCCAGGATAAATTGTTTTGTTCTTTCAGCCTTCGTAAACATTTTATTTAAATTGACACCGCAAAAATATACTAAAAAGTCTATTTTAAAATAAAAATTAAAACTCACCGTCATTTATGATCTGCAAATGACATTTATGAAATTACTTAATCAACTTATTTTCCTTAGCTAGCCTGACAGCATCCGCACGGGATTTCCACAGCAATTACTCCTTGCCAATCCGGTAAAGCTTACCGCTATCGGTCACCGCATACAGCGCACCGTCTTTACCCTGAGTTAGACTCCTGAAGCGTTCGTTTCTATCTGCCAATAAGCGCTCCTCTCCTGTTATTTTATGACCATTGATCACCAGCCTGCAAATATGCTGTCCGCTTAAAGCCCCCAGGAAAAGGTTGCCCTTCCACTCACTGATCACATCGCTGTTATAGAAAGCAATGCCACAAGGCGATATAACGGGATCCCAATAGTAAAGCGGCTGTTCCATGCCTTCCTTTTGCTGTATGCCGTCGCCCACTTTAGCACCGCTGTATTCGATACCGTAGGTGATCACCGGCCATCCATAATTTTTGCCGGGCTGTATCAGGTTAACCTCATCGCCGCCGCGCGGGCCAAACTCCGCTTCCCATAATTCACCGGTTTGGGGGTTCCAGGCAAGGCCATCAGGGTTACGAAAACCATAAGCATATATTTCCGGCAAGCTATTGGCTTGCCCCGCAAAGGGACCGCCTGCCACTGCATTGCCCTCCTTAGTAAGATGAAGTATTTTGCCAATAGCTGCACTCAGGTCCTGCGCTTTCACACGTATATCTGTCCCGCTACGTTCGCCGGTACTTACAAACAAATTACCCTGCTGGTCAAAAAGAATACGTGACCCATATTGCAATGTCCCGTTGTATGCCGGTTGCGCACGATAGATCACCTGCACATTTTCCACTTGGGTTTCATCGGCAGACAATTTTCCTTTGGCTATGGCAAGTAAATATCCCCCTTGTACTTGCTCTGCATAATCCCAGTAGATCATTCTGCTGGTAGCAAATTCAGGCTCTATATTTACATCAAGCAGCCCCCCTTGCCCCAAGTTCACAACGGGCGGCAAACCGGTAATTTCTTTAGACAACGAACCATTTGCATTGAGAATCACAAGCTTCCCGCCTTTTTCGCTTATAAGAAAACGGCCGTCAGGCAAATTACATATTCCCCAGGGCTGATTCAGGGCCGCATTGATCACAGTCACTGACAAAGCTGTTTTGGTGTGTACGCCCGGAGCGCGGGTCTGTCCGGCAAAAGCCGGTTTATAGTTACTATTGGGCGCTTTCGTTTCTACCGGCGCGGCCGAGCTGGTATCCGGATTCACCGGTGAAACAACTGATTCTTTATTTTTTTTACACGCGCCAATTATTATGGCTAATGTTATCCCAATCGCCAACATCCTGATATCTAACCGTTTCATCGCCTTATATATGAGATAATAAATAAACTACTATAAATAAGGATATGTTTTAAAAGGCAGTAATATGAAGATTAATTTAGTGATTGGGGCGCTTTAGCTACGATGTCACTTCCACCGTTTCAAGCGACGTCTTTAACCGACGGAATTAATTTAAAATGAAGTTAAACATGGTAACTTCTTATTTTCTTAAAATCTTGTCCAATGTCTTTCCTTTTGCTAATTCATCAACCAGCTTATCTAAATATCGGATCTTTTGCATTAGCTTGTCTTCGATTTCTTCCACACGATAGCCGCAAATTACACCTGTGATTTTTGAAACATTCGGATTTAATTGTGGTGACTGTGCAAAAAACGTTTCAAAATCAGTGTTGTCATCAATATGTTTTTGCAGTGTTTGTTTATTATAACCTGTCAGCCAAAAAATGACGTCATCGACCTCAGCTTTTGTGCGGCCCTTTTTCTCCGCCTTGCGGATATAATGCGGATAAACACTTGCGAAAGACATTCTGTATACTCTTGAATTATCCATCTTTTGCCTTTAGTTTGTAAGTAAGATTTATTTAATCAACTTATTCTCCTTAGCCAATCTTATTGCATCAGCACGCGAATTGACATCCAGTTTCAGGTAAATATTTTTGATATGGCTGCGTACAGTTTCCAGGTCGATAAACAGGTCTTTAGCTATCTGGCTGCGGCTTTTGCCGTCGGCTATTTGTTCCAGTATCTGGGTTTCACGTTTTGATAATGGCGATTCCTGGTTGCGCTGAAAGGATTTGATCACCATGCGTGCAATATTCACACTCATCGGACCACCGCCTTCTCTTACTTCTTTTACCGACTCGATAATTTTTGAGGCCGGTGTATTTTTGGTCAGGTATCCTGATGCTCCGTTGGCCAGTGCATCAAAAATCTGCTTTTCCGATTCATACACGGTAAGTATCAGGATGTGTGCGCCAGGCAACATTTTCTTAAGTTTAGGAATTGCTGTAATACCATTAGTGCCGGGCAACTCAATGTCAAGCAATATTACATCGGGCGAATCGTCTCCTATCGTTTTTACTGCCTCATCAAAAGATGTATAGCTACTCACCACGCTATAGCCTTCAACCCGGCCGATAAGCAGGCTATATCCTTCCCGGATGATCTCGTCATCTTCTATGATCACTATCCTGATATTGCGTTCCATAATGCCATGATTTAATGTGTTACTACCGGTTTTATTAGAATCTTCAAGTCAACCATGGTACCTTTTCCTTTTTCTGAATTGATATTGATCGAACCGTTGATCCGTTTTGTCCGTGTTATGATATTATTGATGCCCTGTCCTTTACGTATTTCGTTTTCGTCAAAGCCGCAGCCATTATCTGCCAGTGTCAGCCGTATCCCATTCTTATGAATTTCATCCAGGCTGATAGTTACCCTGGTGGCGTGCGAGTGCTTCAGGATATTGTTCAGCAGTTCTTTAAATATCATCGGGATATTACGGCTGTATTCCATCGGCAGCTTTATCCCGTTGAGCGACTCATCAATCCCGCTAAATTCAAACTCGACTGGAGTATCCAAAAACAGTTCCTTACCAAAGTCGCGAATGTGGTTCAGTACCTCGTATAAGTTGTCGCTCTGCGGATCGAGCGCCCAGAGTATGTCTTTGGTGCCATTATATAAAGATGCGGCATTTTGTTTGATTTGCTCCAGCAGTTTCTTTTGGTCAGATTGGCCGTTATCCATCCTGGTACCCAAAATCTCTGATAACACTGTTATGCGCGTTAGTTTGTTCCCCAGCTCATCATGAAAATCTTCGGCGGTTTGCTGGCGTATTTTCAGGCTTTCTTCGCGCTTGGTTGCCTCAATTATCCGTTGGCGGCTTATCTTCACCTGGTGGCGATAACTTTGTATGGAAACACCGATTAATACAAAAAATATGATCGCCAGAAAACGAAATGTGCCTGTTTGATAAAATGGCGGGGTAATAGAAAAGGAGAAGCTGGCTGTATTGACCGACGGTACACCGCCCATTCCAATCGCTTTTACCTCAAAAGTATAATTGCCAGCAGGCAGCGAAGGATAATCAACCACGTTATTTTTAACCGGCAGCGAATAAGAAGTATCCAGTCCTCTCAGTTTATAACGATAGGATACATTGGCCGGGTCTTTCAGGTTAATGCCTAAAAATGCAATGGATAAATGCCTGTTACTGAATGAAAGCTTTGCGCCATTACTCATCGTCGTACTGCTTTGCTTTTCTCCGCTTTGCGGCATTAGTTTTACCGATTGGATAACAATGTACGGCGGCGTTTTTTCTGAAGGAACGATATTGGTATTGTACACCACGACACCCTTTGTTGTACCGATCCATACTTTGCCATCATTGTATAAAATAGCGTTTTGGTTCGATTCTAATATTGGGTTCTTTGAGCTACCGTTACCTTTTACAGTGAATGTCTTGCTTTTCTCGTCAAACAAAAATCTGTTTGCACCACGACCGGTTCCTGCCCATATCACATCATGGTCATCGGTAACCAGGCTGTAAATTGTATTTGAACTCAGCCCATCTCTGGTACTGTAATTTTTAACATTCCCGGTGGCTTTATTCCAAACAAATATGCCGCGGTCGTCCGTGCCGATGATAAGCATTCCTTTATAATTCAGCATGCTGAACACCGTAGAGCTGCGCACCGCGTCGAGCTTAAAATTCTTTACAATTTTTTTGTTGACCGCCAGTATTACCCCATCCTGCGTACCCGCGATGATCGAGTCTTTCCCCGCGTTAACGATGGATGATGAAAAGTTAGAAAACTCGTCCAATCGTTCTAAAGTATTATTTTCTAAATAGAAACAGCCACTTGGCGCGGTTATCCATATCTGACCGTTGCTGTCCTGGGTAATGCCATTGATAGCATAATAATCGCTGCCTTTGATCATTTGAAAGTGACCTTTATCGTAGGTCCACAAACCAGCATGATCTGTTCCTATCCATATCAACCCATTCTTATCGGTGTATAAGCATTGCACGTTTTTCAAATCCGGGTGATCTTTGGGTAGTTTAACACTGGTTAATTTTTTGCCATCATATTGAAATAACCCTGCGCCGTTAATACCTAAAAGAATGTGATTATTCCTGTCTTTTGCGATGCCCCATATCACTTCGTTATCAGGCAAACCCTGTGTCCGGTCGAAGATCACATAGCGATCGCCTTCATATTTATACAACCCGTTCCCCTGGCTGGCCAACCATAAATTGTTGTCTGCATCGTTATAAATATCTGTGATCGCGTTATCCGACAGGCCATTCACAGCCACAAAATGTGTGCTTTTTTGTTTCTTCAGATCGAAGCAGTAAGCACCGTTATTGGTGCCGATCCATAAATTGGCAGCGCTGTCCTGCGCCATACTCAGAAAGGGTTCTTTTAGCCCCTTTACCAGTTGACTCTGATAAGGCTTCAACACGCCATCTTTAACCGAATAAATACCATTGAACGAAAGCAATAAAAGCCGGCTTTTGTCCGTCCGGTCAAATTGCATTTTGGTAACAAAAAAGTTCCTGTTATTTTTTGGGTAAGACACCAGGCTTATCCATTTGCCTTTATCGCGATAGTAAACGCCCTTTTGATGAACCGAGGCATACAATCTGCCTCCCTGATCTACAGCAAGGCAAAGAAGGGGTTCTTTAATGGTATCTTGTATGATCCCCTCTTTTCCGGCATTACCCGATACTTTGAACAAGCGGTTGTTTATGATGAACCAAATGGTTCCGGCTCCATCCTGCACAATGCTTCGCACACGGTTGTTTTTCAGCTTGACTGCAACGGGGTAGGCCATCAGCTTTTTATTCACCAGCTTCATCAATCCGCTTTGCGTACCGAACCAAACCGTGTTGTCCTTATCTACAAAAACATTATTGATGAAGTTGGTCGGCATACCGTTTTGCCGGGTGTATGAGGTAAAATCTTTCCCATCGAAACGACATGCGCCGCCAAAGGTGGCCATCCATAACCGGTGCTCTTGATCCAACGCCAGGTTATTTACTTGTGATTCGATCAGGCCATCCTCAATATCATAATGCGAAAAAGTGTATTTCTGAGCAAATGAGCTTAAATGACAAAAGAGGACGAAAAACAAAGCACAAAAAAGCCGGCACATCGCCGCCATCCTGGTTTTTATGATATGTTTTCTCAGAATTTTAAACGTCATTTGTAACAACACGCCCTTTTCGTAAATCTACTATCAAATTAGGTTTATTTGATATACAAAATAGTCACCCTATTAGGGTGATTAATCTGGCAAACCTAAATAATTCTGCAGCTATGAACAAATCACACAACTATAGTTTAACCGTTAAGTGGACCGGCAACCGCGGCACCGGCACCAGTGATTACCGCTCGTATGACCGCAATCATATTATCCAATCCGAGTTAAAAGCGGATATCGATGGCTCATCCGATCCGGTCTTTCGCGGTGACAAAACCCGATACAACCCGGAAGACCTTTTGGTGGCCTCTCTTTCTGCCTGCCATATGCTGGCTTATCTGCATTTATGCGCAGTAGGGGGCGTAGTGGTAACAGACTATATCGATAATGCCACTGGCAACATGGTAGAAACACCCGATGGCGGCGGTCATTTTACCGAGGTGACTTTGAAACCTGTAGTGACCGTAAAGGATAGTTCAATGATCGATAAGGCTAACGAACTACATCACAAGGCTGGCGAACTTTGTTTTATTGCCAGTTCGGTAAACTTTCCAGTGAACCATGAGCCGACGGCAATCCCGGAGAACCAATGATTTGGCGATAAAAGCAAGCCCGTACTCCACCTTCTCTATGTTTATAGGAAGGTGGAGTACGAATAAAATTATAAATTCATTTTATTTCGCCTTCACAAACTTCAGCGCGTAGGAGTCAAGGCAATAGCGGAGTCCGGTTGGTGCCGGGCCGTCATCAAACACATGCCCAAGATGCAGACCTGTACTACGTTCAACTACTTCATCGCGCTCCATACCGTCCGAATAATCTTTAACGATCATAATAGCTTTCGGATCGATGGGCTTAAAGAAACTGGGCCAGCCCGTTCCGGAATCAAACTTAGCATCCGAGCTAAACAGCGGTTTGCCGGTAGCGGCGCTTACATAAATACCTTTTTCGTGATTATTCCAATATGGATTGTGAAACGGCGGCTCAGTTCCCTTGTTCACCATAATGTCATATGCATCCGGAGATAATACCTTTTTCCAGTAAGAATTGGGCTTTGCCTCCGGATATGTTTTTACATCTTCTGAGCTCCCTGCAACCACTTTTCCCTTCGATTGACCCTGCCCGCATGCGCTCAACACTGAAAAAACCAGCATTGCGAGGATCAGATTAACTTTTTTCATAGTCATTATCAAAATGTTGTATATTTTATGTATATTTATTTTGTCGATCAGGATTGATAATCCTTACAAAACTCCCTGAAAATTTAATCTATTGTAATTTACCGCTTTTTTTATCGGCAACCAGGCTGACCTAATAGCAATATAAGCATTAAAATTAAATTTTCTTTAGTTAGCCGCACTACCGATTTGATATTCAATATTTTATTGTGGAAAATTTTACACAGAACGAAAACTTTTCCACGTTTTTTGCGGAACATAGTTCCCGATTGATTTGAATGTCAATATTTATATTCACATAAATAGGCCAGAATATTGATAAATAGGCTGTTATCTAAAACGGCACGGTATTTGCAAAATTTTAACACCATAATTCAAAAAACCAATGAATGCACAAACCTTAGTTGGAGTTATCGTATGTGTTTTACCGATAGTGTTAATTATTGCTACGGTAATTATTAGAGGTAAAAAGTTATTCGATTAACCGGACAGTTGCGCCTAAAAGTATTTTTTAGGTGATGCAGTATCATGATACTGCACGGGGATAGCTTTGTGCGGTTACATCCCCTTTAAATCTCTTCTTCCTCTTAAACTGAATAAAAATTTCATTAAACGCAGTTAGAGACCGCGCCTCATTGCCCTGCCTTTGGTTTTCTTGGGTTTCGTCTGCGGTATATCTTCGTTAGGATTGTAAGGGCGGGTTAAGCGGGCAATGCGTTCTTCCAGCGTCTCTGTAGTCAAACGCTCTCTCCCCAAACTATCTACCATTATTGGGAATGCAAATGGCGTGGGACGGTCTATCTGTTTCAAAATGATATTTTGAGTGACAATACGCTGAAGGGCCTCCCTCAACCTGAACTCTTCCAGCTGGAAAGCCAGCGCTTCATTGTAAGCTTGTCGCACTAAAAGATTATTGGGTTCATACTCACTGAACACATCAAAAAGCAACGACGTAGAGGCCTGCAGGTGCCTGCCCTTCACAGGTTGGCCCGGATAACCGGTAAATACCAGTCCGCCGATATGTGCAATATCTCTAAATTTCCTTTTCGCCATTTCATTCGCATTCAGACTATGAAGAATATCATCCAACAGGTTATCGATCGAAAAGAAACTGGCGTCTTCTAAAGCCATCTCGATAGGTATTTCATCATCTGCCAGTAATTCAAAACCATAATCGTTCATGGCGATAGAAAATGAGAAGGGTTTGATCTTCGAAATGCGATAAGCAAGCAAAGATGCCATCCCCTCATGCACCAGCCTGCCTTCGAACGGATAAAATATTAAATGATGCCCTTCACGCGAATGAAAAGATTCTATCAGGAACTCATGGCTTTGAGGAAGATGCGACAGCTCAGCCTGTAAATTGAACAAAGGCTTCAATGCGACCACCTCTTCATCATTTTCTATTCCATGCGCCACTTCATCCAACTTATCTCTGAACACTGCCGAAAGCTGTGACGACAAAGGCATTCGCCCACCCATCCAGCTGGGTATCATTCCTTTTTTTGCATTAGACTTCCTGACATAGGCAGTCATCTCCTTCACGCGGATAAATTCCAGGCTTTGCCCGGCGAACCAAAAATTATCGCCCGGTTTAAGTTTCGAGATGAAAGATTCTTCTATAGTCCCCAGACTTTTACCGCTCAGCCACTTCACCCTTATGCTTACATCACTTGTAATCGTACCGATACTCAAACGGTGCCGCATAGCTACCCTACGATTTTTTACCTGGTATAATCCATTCTCTACTTCCACCTTCAAAAACTCATCATACTGAGCCAGGACGCTACCGCCATGGGTTACAAACTCCAGCAATTCATTAAACTCTTTTCGGGTCAAGTCAGCAAACACATAAGTGGTTTTTACTTCATGATACAGGTCGTCAGCCCTGAAGCCGTCCGAAACCGCCAATGTGACCATGTACTGTACCAGCACGTCGTAGGTGAGCAGCATCGGGTCGCGGCTTTCATAGATGCCTTGCTTGATGCCTTGCTTTAGCGCGGCCCCTTCTAATAGTTCCAAAGAATGCGTGGGCACATAATATGCCCTTGATATTGCTCCCGGAGCATGTCCGCTGCGGCCTGCCCGTTGCATAAATCTTGCGACACCCTTTGGACTACCTACCTGTATGACGGTATCCACCGGACGAAAATCAACTCCCAGATCCAAACTTGACGTGCACACCACTACCTTCAACGCCTCGGCATGCAGCGCCTGCTCCACCCAGTTGCGTAATTCATTATCCAGCGAACCGTGATGCATGGCCATGATACCGGCATATTCAGGATAATTATCTAAAATGGCATGGTACCATATCTCCGATTGCGACCGGGTATTGGTGAATATCAGCGTGGTTTTGCTTTTTGCCACCAAATCCATCACCTGCGGGAGCAATTTCACCCCAATATGTCCCGACCAGGAATAGCTCTCGATGTTTTCAGGAATAACCGATTTGATCACTAACTTCTTATCAATAAACGCCCGAACCATCTTCACCTGCTCCTTCGGAAAGTTATTACCAAGCAGCACTTCCGAAGCCTGTTCAAGATTGCCAATCGTGGCGCTGATACCCCAGATCTTGAGTCTTAAGCCTTTTCCTTCGAACTTTCGACTTTCGACTTCCGACTTCAGACTTCCAACTTCTGGCTTCAAGGAAAGAGCCTTCAGCCTGGACAAACCCAACTCCACTTGAACCCCTCGCTTAGTTCCCAGCAACTCGTGCCATTCGTCAATCACTACCACCTGCAATTGGCTGAATATTTTGGGATATTCTTTTTGCGCCATCATCAGGTGAAGACTTTCTGGCGTGGTGAGCAATACTTCGGGGAGTTTCTTTTTCAGAGCCTGTTTCTCTGCTGCGGGGGTGTCGCCAGTGCGGGTTCCGATCTTCCAGGGGATACCGATCTCATCGCATACTTCCTGCATGGCTTTCCTGATGTCGTTGGTTAATGCGCGCAGGGGCGTTATCCAAAGCATCATCAGGCCGTTGTTTAAACGGGTATGCCAGGTATCGGCATTTTTGTTGATATAATCAGCCAGGAAAGGCAGAAACAGTGCAAAGGTTTTACCGCTGCCGGTGGGCGCATTCAGCAAACCGGAATAACCGCCCAGGTAGGCCGCCTCCATTTCCTGCTGGAAAGGAAACTGCTGCCAGTTTTTGCGCTTATACCAATCTGCTATGATTTGCTGCCCTGTCGTGATCACAACTCAACATACAATTTTAATCGGTATTTAGTTGCAACTCACAACAAAAAATTGGGCATTCTGTTTATGTTCAATGTGTGTGTCGTCCTGAAAAAAATTAATCGTGAACAACGTGGACACGGATGAGCATCTGAGAATCAAAAACTTGAATTTTAGCACGTGGTGACAGAATACTGGCACCACATTATTAAGATTAAGGCCTTCTTTAACACGGGAGCTGCCTGGGAAAGATTCAGGAGTGCTTTAGCTTTAACTTCCGTCTTTTTCTTAAAATCAGTCTGCCTGCAAAGTAAAAGATGACCAACAGCAACACAGAAAACATAATTGGATAATAGGAAGGTAAACCCGTCATAGTTCCCTGCCATCCAATGAAATTGAATTGATTATTTCGGTAAACCCATGTTTCGGTGTAAAATACTTCAGCAACCAATACCGATTTTAAGTAAAATTTGGCCCTGCCTGTAATTATCGACAAATTACCGTATGTTCTTATTCTTTTGTCAAACAGTTTTGCAGTAGCCCCCTTAAACCTTCCAAAGGTTTTCATCATCTCTGCTTTGCTCTCCATTACTCCGTCGGCGTTAATTGTTATGTAATCTTCGCCAATCATTTTATCAGCAGAAGCTCTGTCGGCCGTCAGCACATTCTGGAACATTTTAGCTTCATTAATGATCAGCAGTTTCGAAAGCGAGTCAGATGGGACAAATGATTGTCCTGGGGCACTTTGTATACTGATAAAAAAAATGGAAAGGATAAATATCAGGCGATAAAACAGGTTCGGCTTGCGCATACATTTCTAGTTTAAGGTGAAGCAAAGAGCAATTCCATCACAGATGGCTTAAGTTATAGATCACCATGTAACCACTTGATATTTATAAAGATATGATTTCTTTAGCGTTTGTTATTATATTTCTAAAAAATGATAGTCGTTAGGTTTAACGCAATGTATAGCACTACTATTGATCGAAGCCTTCAGTTGAAAAACTGACGGCTTTTTGATTTTTTACGAGATAAAAAAAGTCAACCTATTGACGCCGGGCTCAGCTTCAGAAGTATAATGTAACCAATCTTGCCTCGCTACCTCGGCTGTACAGGGCCCATAAGTAATAATACGAACCTGCCTTTTAAGTGATTCTTTTCTCAAAAGGTCCGATACGCCCTGCAACATTTTACCACTGAAAGGCGTGTACATAAAAAACACTGTCCCCTCGCTATAGTCGGCCTCCCTGGCATCGACATTAAAAAAAGCGACGTCCTGCAAACCAAGCGTAATTGCACATTCTTCCGAATACTTGCAAAAGGCAGGATCGAACTCCACGCCTACTGTACGGATACCTGTCAGTAAATTCACGAGCATAGCTACCTGCCCTAATCCGGAGCCTATATCGAAAAAGACATCGTCTTTTGTGAACCCTGCCTTCTGCACCAACTCAAATATGATCCTTGCGGGTGTCTTTTGATAGAATACCATTTCCGGCTCCGGAAATTTGCTTTGCTCCGGCATATCCTGGAAAGAAAGTAAGCGATTTACGAAAATATCAAGATTGTCGTAGCCTTCGTCTTCATGCCTGTTATTCTCAAAATTCACATAACCCTTAATCAGTTCTTCACACGCTTTGCTATGCTTTTTTTGCTTGATCTCCCGCTGTAACCGTTGAAATAATTTATTGTCAATTTCCTCGAGTTGGGATTTTACTTTTTGGGCTTGATGATGAAGTTCAGTTAATCGATCCTGATCCAGAATATAAAACTCCAAAAAATCGATAACATCGGCACGGGCATCGAAACTCTTCTCATCGTAGAGTGATGGGTTATTTTTGATGCTTTCAATATGTGCTTCGACTTCAGGGAAAATCATTCTATTAAAATAAAACTTTGGCCCGGATTTATAATCCCGGATTAACCGACAAAATTATGATGTTAACTTTGCTAAGCTTAAAAAGTTCAATATGCAATCAGCGCATGATCTTAAATTAATTGAATTTACAGACCTAAATTTCCCTCTGATTTATTGCCTGGCAAATGAAGCCCAGCACAAGGGGCATGATTTCATACAAAGAACAATCGATGATTGGAATAGTGGTGCGAATAAATTCGACAAACCAGGTGAAAAGTTGTGGGGAGTAGTTTTAGGAACAGAACTGATCGGCATAGGAGGTCTTAACAGAGATCCTTACACTAAAGATGCAAATACCGGCCGTGTTCGGCATTTATATATCATGCAGGCTCATCGTCTTAAAGGTTACGCAACCTTGTTGATGAACGTGATCATAAATAATGCCCGTGCACATTTTACTTCACTTCGCCTGTTTACAGATAATCCGTTTGCCGCAGAATTTTATGAGAAGCTTGGCTTTCAGAATGTAAATAGTTATAAAGTAAGCCATAGCCTGGCTTTGATTTAGCCTGAATTAAAAAAAAGCCGGGGATTGCAAATCCCCGGTTTAAGCTTTTACTGCTTCTCCGGCAACAATATCAATTTAATCAAATTATTGCCGCTCAAATATTTATTAGCTGCATCCTTCACACTTTGTACCGTTACTTTGTTCAGGTCTTTAATATGATGAAGCACAGCATCCGGGTCCTCTCCGTTTTGTGTTGAGGCTGCTAAATGTGCCGCCCAGAATGTGTTTTCTTTCAACTGCACTTCGGTAGAGCGGCTTTCTTCGGCAACAAATTTCTGTATATCCACTGCTTCCGGACCATTTTGTTTGATCTTGTTGATCTCTTCCATTGTCGCGTTGATCAGCTTCTCTACGTTCGCCGGTGCGCAGCCAAAATAAACAATGATGCTATAACGTTGATTTGGGATCTTCACCATGTTGGCCCTTACACCGGGCGCATATACACCGCCTTCTTTTTCGCGCAGGCGCTCGATCAATTTGATATTTAAAATCTCGTTTAGTGCATCTACCTGGAGGTTGTTGTCAGGATTGAAATCATAATCGCCGCTGAAAACCAACTGAACGCTGCTCTTATCGCCTATGCCTTTATGCACATCTTTGGTCAATTGTCCTGCCGGGATGTGGATGCCCAAATTCTTGTAGGTTTCATCACCCTTACCTGATGGCAGGCTGCCGAGATATTTTTCCAACAAAGGTTTTATTTTGTCAGCATCAAAACTTCCAACTAACGTAAAGGTAAAACCATTGGCATCAGAAAAGCGGTCTTTATAAAAAGCAAATGCTTTATCCAGGCTGGCTTTATCCAGTTTTTCCGTCGATGGCACCATCCGGCGGAAGTTATGGTTGCTTAACACTGCTGAAACCGTATCCTGGAAAACGCTGGTCGGATCCAAACTGCGGTTAGCCAATACCGATTTGGTTTGTGTTATGCTTGACTGCCAGATATCAGCATCCTTACGCGGTTGGGTAAAATACAGGTACACCAATTGCAGGGCTGTCTCCAGGTCCTTTGGTGACGAACTGCCATTAATCCCCTCTGTAGTTTCAGTGATATTCGGTGAAATATGTACATTTTTACCGCTCAGCATCTTCCCAAGCTGTATCTCATTAAAATCGGCCAGACCACTATTGCCTATCACATTGTCCGCCATATCAGCCGAGGTAAAGTCAGCATCACTTGCCAGCGAAGTACCGCCAAAGTGATAGCCATTGATCAATATCTGGTCATTCTTAAAAGTAGTCGGTTTCAATATCACTTTCACGCCATTGGACAACGTCAGGGTGGTAGTTAAAATAACGGTATCTTTCTTTTCAGACACGATCTTGCCCGGTGTCGGTTCTTTGGCTAGCAAAGGCTTGTTGCTTACGTTGTCTACATAAGCCGTTACACTTTTACCGGCACTGCTGATCCACTCTAATAGCGTCTTATCATTTGGCAGCTTGTCCTTTTCTTTCTCAGGGGCCTCAACAACTACGGCCCTGTTCTGGTCGCTGATATATTTTCCCGCCAAAGCGTTGATGTCACTTAGCCGTATTTTGTCTACATTTTCTTTGAAGAATTTGTATTCCCACGCAATGCCCGGAATAGCTTCGCCATTGAGAAAATTCTGCTGATACTCGCGAACAAAGTTTACTGATTTGGTTTTATCACGTTCCTTGTAGCCATTTTCCATCTGGGTCAACGCATCTTGTTTGGCACGATCGAACTCGGTTTGTGTGAAGCCGAATTTGCGTGTGCGCTCCGTCTCGGCGACTACCGCCTTTATGGCTTTTTCCAGTTCGCCCGGCTTAGCAACGGCAATTGAAGTAAAAGCGTCTTCATGGCCCAGGAAACCGCCATAACTGGCCCTGCCAAAAAGGAATGGAGGGTTAGCTTGCTTGGTCAGTTCGCTCAAACGCTCATTCAGCATTTGGTTGAACAGGTTCACGCGCATGCTTTGTAAGTAATCCGCTTTGGTTTGAACTTTAGTTTCCGGAAGCTTTACCACGATCTCGCAGAGTGTATAAGGGAATTCCTTATCTGTGGCGATCTTTACCGCCGTACCCGGAGTTGCCGGTATCGAATATTTTGTTCTTGGTTTTTCGTTGGCCGGATTTTTTAGCTCCGAGAAATTATCTTTTATCAATTGCTCCACCCGTTTCGGATCGAAGTCTCCTACAGCAATCACCGCTTGCAGATCGGGGCGATACCAATCATGGTAAAAACTTTTGATCGTTTCGGGTTTAAAAGTTTTCAATATATCTTCCTTACCGATAGGCAAACGTTCTGCGTATCGTGAATTGTTCAGCAATACCGGCAATATTTGGTTCTGTAAGCGTTCCTGTGCATTTTTACCGCGCAGGCGCTCTTCCTCCAAAACCACCCCACGTTCATTATCAATCTCTTTCGGATCAAAGCTTACATGACCGGCCCAATCGGCCAAAATATCAAAACCCTTTTCGAACACTTTGGAACTGTCGGTCGGCAAAGGCAATTGATAAATGGTTTCATCAAACGAGGTATAAGCATTCAAGTCGGCGCCAAATTTTACCCCGGCTTTTTGCAAGTAATTCACCAATTCATTTTTGGGGAAATCGCGCGTACCGTTAAAGGCCATGTGCTCGGTGAAGTGTGCCAGGCCGCGTTGTGCATCAGTTTCCAATACAGATCCCGCTTTGTTTACCAGGTATAGTTCTGCGCGGTTCTTTGGTTCTGTATTTTTGCGGATATAGTAGGTTAGACCGTTAGGCAGTTTACCAATGATCACATCCGGATCAACCGGCAACAGGTTACCCTTGATCTGTGTTGCGGCAGCAACCGGTTTTTCTTTAGGCGATGGAACCGGCTTTCTTTTTACCTGTGCAAACGAAAAGTTGACAGTAACGGATAAGGCCAGTGCGGCTATAAGGAATTTCTTATTCATTTTTATATTTTAAGATTAGATGTAAACGAATTGGTTTAGTTAAATATAATAACATCAATTTTTTTCGGCTATTGCATCTTTTATCATTTGCTCGAATTCTGACTGATGATCCGTTACTATTTGCTGTCCGATTTGCACGTTCTTCTGAAGCAACTCAACAGATTTTCCGGTATATTTTTTTCCTATCGGTGAACTATAAAAATCCGAGAGTTCCTTTAGCTCACTTTCAGTAAACTCCGATGCATATATCTTATCCAAGCTCGGCTTAAGGTTATCCCATGTATAATATTTATTCATGAATTTTCTCATGATATTGCCAAATGTTGCCCGGTTATTTTCTGGAATTTGTTTACTAAAGGCGTTAACAATACTCTCAATCAAGGAAGGGAACTTGGTATCAACACCTGCTGCAATTAAGAAGTTTTCAGCTGCTTGAAGGTGTGAGGGTTTAAAATTCTGTGAAGAAGTTTGCGCTTTAGCGTTAGTCCAACTTAAAAACAAAATACCAATAGTGATGATAAGGATTAGTTTAGATTTCATTTATTTATACTTTAATTATGATTTTTCTTTTATAGAGCACCCACATGATGATCCAAATGCAAAACACGGTAAATATAGCACTTGCCAGTGAAGCATTTATTGGCGAAAAATAGGGCGCAAACAGCAGATCATATAAAGACTTTCCTCCCAACCTTATCATGCCGACATAATGTGGAATAAAATCGGCCAAAATATAAGCTGTGATGGCATTGGCGCCAAAAGCAACAATAGGTGGAGTAAACTTCTTGTACCCGCGAACATCAATTATCCAGTAGCTTAACGCTAATCCGACACAAGCCAGACCGCCGGTATACAATACAAATGAGCTTGACCATAAAGCCTTATTGATCGGGAAAAACAAATCCCAAATCAAGCCCGCTATAACCGCGATAGTCCCGTAAACAAACATCCAGGTTACCTTGATGCTGTCCTCATGATCTTTACGCTTAATCCACTCACCAAGTCTGATACCAAACAAGCCGGTCGCTACTGCAGGTATCGTTCCCAACAAGCCTTCAGGATCCCAGACTTTAGTTTCTGCCCAGAGGTGGTTTGGTGTAAAGACCAGCCTGTCCAGCCATGCCCCAAGGTTGGTGGTTGGTTCAAGATTAGCATAGCCAACACCCGGAACGGGGATAAAATTCATGATGAGATAATAACCTACCAGAAAAATGCCAAATAGCCAGTCGCGGGCTTTCTGTGATGTTTTAACGTACAATACCGAGCAGATAAAATAAACTACAGCAATACGCGGCAACACACCCGGAATACGGATATGGGCCAATACCTCCGATACGTTTATATGTGACAGGTCGACCAGGAAATAGAACCGGATAATATACATGATCAGCAGCAAGAGCAAAGTGCGTTTCAAAGCACGCAATATCAGTTTGTTATGGTCCGCTGTTACTTCTTTCCTGCTTTCCATTGCATACACAATCGATACGCCTACCATGAAAAGGAAAAACGGGAAGATCAAATCAGTCGGTGTACAACCGTTCCATTTGGAATGTTCTAATGGTGCGTAGGCATGCTCGTTTCCCGGATCGTTCACCAGGATCATAGCGGCAATCGTTAGTCCGCGGAATACATCGAGGGAGAGGAGGCGTTTTTTTAGTACGGATTCGTTGGCTGTGATAGCGGTCATTTTTGTTGTAGGCTTTAATTTTAACAAACCGTCATTGCGAGGAGTGAGCGACGAAGCAATCCCCGATTGGCAGAGCGGCTATGCAGATTCTACACCGTTCTCTTCGCTCTGTATAGTTTGGGATTGCTTCGATCCTCCTATGACGCGTGGCTTTTAACGTAATTACGTACAACCCTTAATATTTATACCGTACGAAAGCTTCCATCGCTTGATACTCGGCAAGCCCCAGCCTGTCATAAGCTTGTGCCGTTTCGCGGTTACGGTCTTCGGCCCTTACCCAGAACTCCCTGGCATCATCACCCGGGAACACCGCCCGGTCTTTTTGTGACTGGTGTTTGAAGATGGCGTTACGTTTTCTTAGTACTTCCTGTGGGGATAGCGGCACAGCCATTTCAATCTCATAAGTATCAAACTCTTTCCATGCGCCGCGGTACATCCATACCCAGCAGTCTTTTACCCAGTCTTCGGTTGCTCTTAGTTTTCTTAAGGCGGCAATGACGATGTTAAAACATACCAGGTGCGTTCCATGCGGATCGGCAAAGTCGCCGGCTACGAATACCTGCTGTGGTTTTATCTTTTGTAGCAGCTCCATGGTTAACTCGATGTCTTTGTCCGTTACCGGGCTTTTCTGGGTTTTGCCGGTTTCATAAAACGGCAATGCCTGGAAATGGATATGATCGTCATCCAAGCCCGCATATCTTGCGCCTGAAATGGCTTCTGTTTTTCTAATGAATCCTTTTACATCCCGGATCTCCTGGGTATCGATCTGGTTGGGTTGCTTTTGGGCCAGGAAGGTCCGCATGTCTTCATACAGGTTTTTCAGGTGGGTATTGTCATCGCCTATGCTATGGTTAAAGTCGATGGCGAATTCCATGTAACGCAATACATCATCATCCCAAACGGCGGTATTGCCGGAAGTTTGGTAAGCGACGTGCACATCATGGCCCTGGTCTACTAAACGGATAAAGGTACCGCCCATCGAGATCACATCATCATCCGGGTGCGGGGAGAAGATGATGGAACGTTTTTTTGCAGGTAATGCTCTTTCCGGACGCTGGCTGTCGTCTGCATCGGGTTTGCCTCCCGGCCAGCCGGTAATGGTATGCTGGATCTGGTTAAAGATGTCGATATTGATATTGTATACCGGGCCCTGTTCAACAGCCAATTGCGCCATACCATGATTGTTGTAATCTTCTTCGGTTAGCTTCAGTACCGGTTTGTTCAGCGTTTCTGACAGCCAGATCACCGCTTTCTTTTTTAACAGTTTATCCCATACACAATCTTTTACCAGCCATGGGGTATTAAAGCGGGTCAGGTCTGCAGCTGCATCCTGATCCAGGATAAACTCTACATGGTCGGATAATTGCAGGTAAGTGGCAGGTACATCTCCTGATATTTCTCCTTCTACGGCTTTTTTAATGATCGGCGCTTTCTTTCCGCTCCAGGCCATCAGGATAATTTCTCTTGCTTTAAAGATGGTTCCGATACCCATAGTAATGGCTTTAGTAGGCACATTGGCTTTACCGCCAAAATCCCTGGAAGCGTCATTACGGGTCAGGTCATCCAGCGTCACCAGCCGTGTTCCTGAGTTGGGTGCGGAGCCCGGCTCATTAAAACCGATGTGGCCGGTACGGCCGATACCTAATATCTGCAGATCGATCCCGCCCAGGGCATTGATCTTTCTTTCGTATTCTAAACAAAAGGCGGGGATATCATCTTGCGGAAGGGTACCATCGGGGATATGGACGTTTGCTTTATCGATATCGATATGGTTGAACAAATTCTCGTTCATGAAAGTCACATAGCTTTGTACCGCATTGGGCTTCATGGGATAGTATTCGTCCAGGTTGAAGGTGGTCACGTTTTTAAAACTCAGTCCGTCCTCGCGGTGCAGGCGAACCAGCTCGGCATAAACGCCCAGTGGGGTTACGCCGGTTGCCAGGCCTAATACTACCTGTTCACCTCTGTCCTGCTTCGAGCGGATCAGGTCGGCTATTCGCCGCGCCACTGATACCGAGGCTTCTTTCTGGTTTGCAAATACGCTCACCGGCAACTTCTCATACCGGGTCTCTTCCAATAAATTTAATCGCGCCATGT
>Ga0207706_10000255_pt1 | contig 58025 bp, 58 predicted proteins | sample KBSC53metaG_FD_184318 | JGI IMG/M metagenome (GOLD analysis project Ga0207706, IMG submission 184318) | Corn rhizosphere microbial communities from Kellogg Biological Station, Michigan, USA - KBS C5-3 metaG (SPAdes) (version 2) | ecosystem: Host-associated > Plants > Roots > Rhizosphere > Soil ... | reverse complement strand
CGGGCGCGCCGACCTTCATCGCCATGTCCATGACCTTGCAGATCTTCTGCGCGTGACGCTCCGACAGCGATCCGCCGAACACCGTGAAATCCTGCGCGAAAACATAGACTAGGCGGCCGTTGATCGTGCCGGAGCCGGTGACGACGCCGTCGCCCGGTATCTTCAGCGCCTCCATCCCGAAGTCGGTCGCATTGTGCTCGACGAACATGTCATATTCTTCGAAGCTGCCGGGATCGAGGAGGACCGAGAGCCGTTCGCGGGCGGTCAGCCGGCCCTTCGCATGTTGCGCCGCAATACGCTTTTCGCCGCCGCCGAGCCGCGCCAATTCCCGCCGTTTTTCGAGCTCTTCGATGGTGGTGGCCACGGTTCCTCCTGAGGCGGCGCGGGTTTCGGCGCTTTCCTTCCACGGCTCTGCGCACGCGGTCAACGCCCGCTGCGGTGGTGTTGCGCCGCACAACGGAAAATTTTTCTTGATTGAGATTAGGTGAACGGAACTGCCATGACTTCCAGCCCGTTGGACAGGAGAGAGATTCCACACTGAAACGAACGAAGGAGCGAATGTTAAAATGCTGACCCGCGTCGGGGTGCCTGTTGAGTCTGAAGCCGACCCCACGGCGCCAAATTCAGACCGCCCAACCCTGTTGTGCTTTTCGCACTTGCGATGGGACTTCGTGTTCCAGCGCCCGCAGCAGCTGATGAGCCGCTTCGCGGACGAAATGACGGTGGTCTACTGGGAAGAGCCGGTCGAGATCGGCGAAAAGGAAACGCCGATGCTTCGGGTCCGCGCTGCCGACGGCCATCCGGCCGTCCGCATCGTTGTCCCGCACATTCCGCAGGGCCTCGGCGACGATGAGCGCGACGCGGCATTGAAGCGGCTTCTCGACGCTTATTCAGCCGGCCTCAGCCGCCCCATCGTCGCATGGTATTACACGCCGATGATGCTCCCCTTCTCGCGCGAGCTCGATGCCGACGTGGTCGTGTTCGATTCGATGGACGAGCTTTCCAAATTCCGCTTTGCGCCGCCGAAGCTGCTCGATCTCGAGCAGGAGCTTATCGAGCGCGCCGACCTGGTCTTCACGGGCGGATCGAGCCTCTACGAAGCGAAGAAGGGCCGCCACGACAGCGTCCACCTGTTCCCCTCATCGGTCGATCGCGTGCACTTCGCCAAGGCACGCGCGCAGCAGTTCGATCCGGCCGACCAGGAGGAGCTGCCTCACCCGAGGCTGGGCTTCTACGGAGTGATCGACGAGCGGTTCGACACGGAGCTTCTGGACGAGATCGCGAAGATGCGGCCGGACTGGTCGTTCGTGATGGTCGGGCCGGTGGTGAAGATCTCCGACGAAGACCTGCCGAAGCGGCGAAACATCCATTATCTCGGGCCGAAGAAATACGAGCAGCTGCCCTCGTATCTCGCCAGCTGGGACGTCGCGCTGATGCCGTTCGCGATGAACGAGTCGACGCAGTTCATCTCGCCTACCAAGACTCCGGAATATCTGGCCGGCGGGAAGCCGGTCGTCTCGACTCCGGTGAGGGACGTGGTGCGCCACTACGGCCAGCTTGAAGGGGTCGGGATTGCTTCGACGGCGGAGGAGTTCGTCGAGCAGTGCGAGCGGATGCTGAAGCTCGACCGTCATGGCGACTGGCTTGCCGAAGCCGACCTGCTGCTTTCCGCGACGAGCTGGACCACCACCCAGGCCCGCATGTCGGGTCTCATCGCCGAGGTGATCGGCGAGCGCGCGGCATCCGATTCGTCCGCTATCCTGGTGGCTGCGGAATGAACGCGCCGTTCGGAGCACCAATGGGGCGCAAGCCCTACGATTATCTCGTTGTCGGAGCCGGTTTCGCCGGCTCTGTCATCGCCGAGCGGCTGGCGAGTCAGCACGGCGCGCGCGTGCTTTTGATGGACCGGCGGCCCCACATCGGCGGCAACGCCTATGACGAGCCGAACGAGGCCGGAATCCTGTACCACAAGTACGGCCCGCACATCTTCCATACGAACAGCGACATGGTGGTCGACTATCTGTCGCAGTTCACCGAGTGGCGGCCGTACGAGCATCGGGTGCGCGCGTCGGTTCGCGGCAAGCTCGTTCCGATCCCGATCAACCGGACGACCCTGAACGAGCTGTTCGGGCTCGACCTCAAGACCGACGAGGAAGCGGCGGACTATCTCGCCTCGCGCGCGGAGCCGGTGGAGGACATCCAGACGTCCGAGGACGTCGTCATCAACGCGGTGGGCCGCGAGCTCTACGAACTCTTCTTCCGGGGATATACGCGCAAGCAGTGGGGGCTCGATCCGTCCGAGCTCGACAAGCAGGTGACGAGCCGGATCCCGACCCGCACCAACACCGACGACCGCTATTTCAGCGACACCTTCCAGGCCATGCCCAAGGACGGCTACACTGCGATGTTCGAGAGGATGCTCGACAGTCCGCTTATCGACAGGCGGCTCGGCACCGACTTCCGCGACATCAAGGACCGCGCGTTCGAGCTGGCCGACCACATTGTCTACACGGGGCCGGTCGACGAATATTTCGACTTCCGCTTCGGCAAGCTGCCGTACCGGAGCCTCAAGTTCGACCACCAGACTCTCGACGAGGAGCGGCATCAGGACGTGGCCGTCGTGAACTATCCCTCGCCGGACGTGCCCTACACGCGCATCAGCGAGTACAAGCATTTGACCGGGCAGGAGCATCCGCGGACGACCATCACCTACGAATATCCGTCGGCGGAGGGCGATCCTTATTATCCGATCCCGCGCCCGGAGAACCAGGACCTGTACAAACGGTATGAAGCGCTCGCGGACTCGACCGACGACGTGACCTTCGTCGGCCGGCTGGCGACCTATCGCTATTACAACATGGATCAGATCGTCGGGCAGGCCCTCGCGGCGTTCCGGCGCCTCGACGAAAGGCGACAGAATTCCGGAGAGACGCAGGGGACTGCGGCAGCCGCGGGGTAACCGCGCTCGCAGCCAGCGCCCCAAGGGTCTTTTCGGAAGGTTTCGTCAACCGTATGTGCGCTAAATGCGCGATATGCTCGATCCGATAGCCACCGACCGTTCCTCCCGCGGCCACCAGCTAGTCTCTCAAGCCCATTACACGAATCCGATACTGGATTCGGATTTCCCCGACCCAGCCGTGATCCTCGCGCCCGACGGTTTCTATTACGCCTATGCGACGCAGACGCTGCGTGACGGCCAGTGGATAAACATCCAGGTCGCCCGCTCCACCGACCTGATCCACTGGGACCAGCTCGGGGACGCGCTCCCGCAAAAACCGGACTGGGCGCTCGAGACGCAGGACTTCTGGGCCCCGAGCGTGATCTTCGATGGCTCGACATACTTCATGTATTATTCGGCGACGCCGGATTTCTGCCATGCGCACGAAGTCGGCCACGCACTCGCCGTCGCCACCGCCGATTCACCCGGGGGGCCCTTCATTGACATGGGCATGCCGCTGCTGCTCGGCGCGGGGTTCGAATATATCGACCCGATGGCATTCGACGATCCTGCGACCGGCAAGCACCTGCTTTACTGGGGCTCAGGCTTCCAGCCGATCAAGGTGCAGGAACTTGCTCCCGACCGCCTGTCCTTTGCGCCGGAAAGCGCTCCGGTTGACCTGGTATGGCCCAATCCCATCGAGGGGGCCTTTCCAAGGCTTGTCGAAGCCTCCTGGGTCATCCGGCACGAGGGCCAATATTATCTCTTCTACTCGGGCGATAATTGCTGCGGGCCCGACGCCGAATATGGGGTGATGGTCGCGCGTTCGGACTCGGCGACCGGCCCGTTCCAAACGCTGGAGCAGGCGAAAGGCGTTCCGCACAGCCTCATGTTGCAGAAGAACGGCCGCTGGCTGGCGCCGGGCCACAATTGCGTGATCGCCGACAAGGCGGGCCAATTGTGGATGCTCTATCACGCGATCGACGTGAACCGGCCGCGGCAAAGACAGGACGACGAGATCAACAGCCGCCGCGTCCTGCTGATCGACCGGATCGACTGGACGGACGGCTGGCCTTACGTCGGGACCCCGTCGCACGAGCCTGTTCGCGCACCGGCCGCGCGCTGAATTCAGCATGGCAGAAGCGATCTTCCCGACCTTCTTCATGTCGGGCTTCGAATGCTCGACCTTCGTGTGGAAGGATCGCGAGCGGAAGGACTATGTCGCCGCGACTGGCCACGACCGGCACATGAAGGCCGATCTCGCCGCTGCCATGGACCTTGGCATCGGTGTCGTCCGCGAAGCGGTTCGCTGGCCCATGGTCGACCTGGGCGACGGGAAATATGACTGGTCGAGCGTGAAGGCGGTGCAGGACGCCGCCACAGCCTGCAAGATCACACCGATCTGGGACCTTTGCCATTACGGCTTTCCGGACGGATGCGATCCCTTCTCGAACGAATGCCGGAAGCGATTCGTCGATTACTGCCGGGCGGTGGCCAAGTATGTCACGAGCAGCGCCGACCCGCCCTATTTCTTCACGCCAATCAACGAGATCACATTCTTCTCGGCCGCAGCGACGGATCTCCAGTGGATGTACCCGTTCGCCAAGGGTCGCGCTGACGAGCTGAAGCGGGCGCTCTGCCACATGGCGATCGAGGGGTCGAAGGCGATCCGCGACGTGGAGCCCGAAGCTCGCCTGGTCCACGTCGACCCGATGATCAACGCGGTGCCGCCGGCCGATCGGCCCGACCTCGCCGACGATGCGGAGAGAGAGGAGCATCGCGAGGATTTCGAGGCGTTCGACATGCTTGCGGGGACGCTCCATCCGGAGCTTGGCGGCTCAACCGAAATCCTCGATGTCGTCGGGATCAATGTCTATCACTACAGCCAGGTGCAGCTGAAGGAGGACAAGAGCCGCGAGATACTCGGGCCCCGCGACCCGCGCCGCAAGCCGTTGGGCGAACTCCTGAAGATGTCGTGGGAGCGTTACCGTCGCCCAATCATCATTGGCGAGACGAGCGGTTACCAGGACAATCGCGCCGAATGGCTACAGATGACCGTCCAGGAATCGCTGAACGCGCTCAACGCCGGTGTCGATCTGCACGGAATCTGTCTCTACCCGTTCGTCGACGTCCCTGACTGGTGGACCCAGGAATGGGCGAAAATCGGCGTCTATGACGTGCGCGACAAGGACAGCTTCGGCCGCGTTCCTTACGATCCCTATATCGCCGAGCTTCGCCGCTGGCAGCAGATCCTCGACCAGCCGGAAAATGTAGAGCCGGACGGCTACGGCCATCGCTGGGGCAGAGTTCAGCTTGAAGAGGTCCGGAAATATGCTGCCCAATGGCAGCGGGACATGTCACCCGCCGACACGGTTCAGGGCTAGGACTCCCGGCCGTCAGTGGCGGACGGCGGCGAGGCGAGGCCGGGTACGTCGAGGTTGCAGGACGGTTTCGAAGATTGATCGCTGCCGCTCCAGCTCTTCGGACAGCGGGTCGTAGATGTTGCGCTTCCCGTCCGAGCCGATGGTGGACAGCAGGCCGACCTCGCAGTGGCGGCTATTGTCCCACCCGGGATACGCCGTGACCGGGTAAATACAGATACCTTCGACCGGGACGCCCCGGGCCATGGCAGCCCGGACCTCGTCGCAGACATAATGAAGCCATGCGGGGCGGGCCGAGCCTTCCGCGCCCGTCTCCGACAGGAACACGGGCTTGCCGTACCGCTCCGCGACCTCGACCAGCATTTCGCCGAGGGGCCGGTACTCGTGATGACCCATCGGGACGGTCGGGCCTTCCCAATACCATTGGTTGTGCGGGTAATAATTGAGCCCGATGACGTCGATCAGCGACGGATCGCCGCCAAGCCCGGGCTCTCCTTTGCCGGTGATCCAGTCATAGGATTCGAACATGCCGCTGCGGTTCGACTCTGCAGCGCGAATTGTCGAGCGCCGCCGATTGTGCGGAGCGACATGGATCAGCGGTTCCGCGCCGACGATGATCGAGCTCGGCCAGCGCTCGCGGATCGCCTTGGTCGCGGCGATCCACGCACTCACGAGCTGGCGCTTCAGCCAGCCCCGTTCGTCCGGGCCGACACGCGGGAAATAGCCGGTCTCCGACGCCCAGCAGATGAAGTTGATCTCGTTCAGCGGGCAGATCGACGGCGGCCGCTTGGTGATTGCCTGCCTCGCTTCGATGGCGGCCATCGCGAAGTCCGCGAAGCGATCCGGAAAATCCGGAGAGGCCTGGTCGACATGATCGGGCGAGCCATAGTGGAACAGGTCCCAGATGACCTGGATTCCGATCTCCTCGGCCGCTTCGAGCATCGGCATCCAGCTCGACCAGTCGTAGCGGCCGGCCGACTTCTCGATGAGATGCCAGCGCAAGCCGTCGCGGAGCGTCCTGAGACCGAGCTCGGCGCACTGGCGATAATCGGAATGCACATGGCGGTCGTGCGAAGTCGCCCGGATGAGATCGAGGCGCACGCCGTCCGCCCGCCGATGCGACGAACATTCGAATCCCGCCTGGAAGAAGCTGTCGAATCGCGTCTTCATGGTGCCCACTAATGCGCGAGCGGCAAAATAGAGCCGTTGACGCGCTTTGAACATTTGCGGGCTCCGAGCTTTCAAAGCACATGAGACCGCGTCAGCACTGGCCAGCGAAGCTGTGGATCGTCCGGCACGGGCAAAGCCAGGGCAATGTTGCTCGGGACATCGCCAACGAGGCCGGGAAGCACGAAATCGGGATCGATGTGCGCGATGTCGATGTGCCCTTGTCCGAGCTTGGCCGCCGCCAGTCCCACGCCGTGGGCAGGTGGTTCGGCGCGCTTCCGAAGGACGAACGGCCGGAAGTCATCCTCTCCTCGCCCTACATCCGGACCCGCGAGACCGCGAAGATCATGTGCGAGGCCGGCGCTCTTGCGGACGGCCCGGCTCGGGCGATTGTCGACGAACGGCTCCGAGAGCGCGAGTTCGGAGTGTTCGACCGGCTGACGACCGCGGGAATCCGCGCCCGTTTCCCCGACGAGGCGGCGCACCGGGCGACGCTCGGAAAATTCTATCACCGCCCGCCCGGCGGCGAGAGCTGGGCCGATGTCATTCTTCGGCTGAGATCGGCGCTGAACACCATCAACCTGCACTTTTCCGACCGGCGAGTGCTGATCGTTTGCCATCAGGTGGTCGTACTTTGCTTTCGCTACATTCTCGACGAGCTGGACGAAGGGGAAATCCTGAAAATCGACCGCGAGGCGGAAATCCTGAATTGCGGAATCTGCAGCTACGATTTCGAGCCCGACGAAGAGGGGCTGTGTTCGCCCAAGCTGACCATGTGGAATTACGGCGTGCCTATGGAAAGCGACCGGGTTCGGGAGACCGCCGAGCCTGACGCCGTGGCCGGCACTCGATGAGCGCAAAAGAACTGACGAGGGCAGCGCTTGTGGAATTTCCGTTGCCCGCGCACGGCGACGGCGACAAGGACGATCACGGCCGGCTCTTCATCCTTGCCGGCAGCCGGCAGGTGCCCGGCGCAGCCCTGCTTGCGGCGAGATCGGCGCTGCGCAGCGGAGCCGGCAAGATCCGCATTGGAACGGTCGAAAGCGTAGCTACCGCGATGGCGCTTCAAACCCCCGAGGCGCTGGTCGTGCCGCTGGAGGAGTCCAGCGATGGCGGCTTCGGCGAATCCTCGGTTGCGCAGATCGCGAAAGAGGCTGACGGAGTCGACGCCATCCTAGCGGGGCCGGGAATGCAGGAAGGTGCGGCGAACCGTGGAATGGCGAAGGCCCTGCTCGAGTCCGGCAGGCCGGTCGCGTTCGACGCCGCGATGCTCCGCTGCCTGGCGGAGGTCGCAGCCGATTGCCGTGCCGCCAATGTCCAGCCCGTGCTTCTGCCGCATTCGCGAGAACTGGCGGCGCTGCTCGACACGGACGAAAAGGACATCGCCCAGGATCGGCTTGGCGCCGCCCGCAAGGCGTCGGACCGTTATGGCGCGGTCGTCCTCGCCAAGGGCTCGACAAGCCACATCACAGCGCCGGAGGGGCGCTCCTGGACCTATCGAGGCGGCGCTTCGGGGCTTGGAGTTTCGGGGAGCGGGGACGCGCTCGCCGGAATCGCCGGAGCGCTGCTCGCGCGGGGCGCCGATCCGCTGACGGCGCTGCTGTGGTCGGTTCTGCTTCACGGGGAAGCCGGAGAAGTCCTGTCCGAGAAAGTCGGTCCGGTCGGCTTCCTGGCCCGCGAAATCCCAGACCAGATTCCCGCGCTCCTGGCTCGCTAGGCCTGCTGCTTCGCCGCCTGGTGCCGCTCCAGCTCGTCGCCGACCAGCCTTACCACGTGGATGACGTTGGTCGTGCCGCGGGTCCCGAAAGGCACTCCGGCCATGAGCACGAGCCGGTCGCCGCCCTCGGCGATATTGTGCCGGAGCGCCATTCGTTTGCCCTTGGCGACCATCTCCTCGAAGCTCGCCACATCGCGGGTGTGGACCGGATGGACCCCCCAGATGAGACCGAGCCGGCGGGCGGTGATCAACGACGCGCTCATTGCCAGTACGCCGACCGCCGGCCGCTCGCGCGCGATGCGACGGGCCGTCGAACCGGAGCTGGTGTAGCAGACCATGCCCTTCGCCGAGACCGTGTCGGTGATGTGGCGCGCAGATCCGGCGAGCGCGTCGGCGGTCGTGGGTTCGAGCTTCGTTTCGGTGAAATGGATCCTGGCTGAGTAAACGGGGTCGCGCTCGGCGCTTTGCGCGATCCGGTCCATCATTTGGACTGCCTCGCACGGATATTTGCCGGCCGCGCTTTCCGCCGACAGCATCACCGCGTCGGCGCCGTCATAGATAGCGGTCGCGACGTCGCTCACCTCGGCGCGCGTCGGGGTCGGGGAAGCGACCATGGATTCGAGCATCTGCGTTGCGACCACCACGGGCTTGCCGAACTGGCGCGACAAGGCGACAATCCTGTTCTGGAGCGGCGGCACGTCCTCGGGCGGCAGCTCGACGCCCAGGTCGCCGCGAGCAACCATCACCCCGTCGGAAAGCGCGATGATGTCGCTCAAGCGGTCGATCGCGGCGGGTTTCTCGATCTTGGCCATCAGCGAGGCCTTCTCGCCGATCAGCTCGCGGGCATCGGCGACGTCCTCCGGCCGCTGGACGAACGACAGAGCAATCCAGTCGGCCTTCTGCTCGAGCGCGAATTGGAGGTCGGTCCGGTCCTTGTCGGTCAGCGCTGGAATGGGGACCACGACGTCGGGTACGTTCACGCCCTTGTGGTTGGAGATGGTCCCGCCCACCATCACTTCGGTGACGATCCGCTCATCCTCCGCTTCGAGAACCTTGAGGCGAATCTTTCCGTCATCGATCAGGATCCGGTCGCCCTTGCTGATCGCTTCGAACAATTCCGGGTGAGGCAGCTCGACTCGCGCCGAATCGCCGGGCTTGCGGTCGTGGTCGAGGATGAAGTTTTCGCCCTTTCGGAGCTCGGCGGACCCGCCATCGAAGCCTCCGACCCGAAGCTTGGGCCCTTGCAGGTCAAACAGGATCGTCGTCGGCCGGCGGAACTCCTTTTCGAGCGCCCGGATCGCGTCGACCAGCTTCGCCTTCTGGGCATGGGTCCCGTGGCTCATGTTGATCCGGAACGCGTCTGCGCCGGAAAGCATCAGCCTGCGGATCATCGCCGGCTTGCTCGATGCCGGGCCGAGAGTCGCAAGGATCTTCACCTTGCGCGATCGCTTGAGCGTCTCGTCCATCCGATCCTTCCGCAGTCCTCGCGCGGCAATAGCGGCTGAATGTTGCGGTTCAACCTGCTTGAGCGGCCGGGCCGGCTCGCCTAGAGGCTGCGGCGAATCTTAAAGAGTGGAGTGAAACATGGCGGACGGCACCGTCGCGGCCGACCAGCTGCGGCTGTTCATCGAGCGCATCGAGCGCCTTGAAGAGGAAAAGAAGGGGATCGCGGACGATATCCGCGACGTCTATGCCGAGGCGAAGGCCACCGGCTACGATCCCAGGATCATGCGGATGGTGGTGCGCCTTCGGAAGATGGAGACGCACACTCGGCAGGAGCAGGACGCGATCCTGGAAACCTATCGCTCGGCGCTTGGGCTGGAGTAAGGACCGGCCATGGCGGGCCATAGCAAGTTCAAGAACATCATGTATCGCAAGGGCGCTCAGGACAAGAAGCGCTCGGCGATGTTCTCCAAGCTGTCGCGCGAAATCACCGTCGCGGCGAAGATGGGCCTGCCCGACCCGGAAGCGAATGCCCGCCTGCGAGCCGCGGTGATCGCGGCGAGGGCCCAGTCGATGCCCAAGGACAACATCCAGCGGGCGATCGACAAGGCGAGCGGCGGCGACGCCGAGAATTACGAGGAAATTCGCTATGAGGGTTTCGGGCCTGGCGGCGTGGCGCTGATCGTCGAGGCGCTGTCCGACAACCGAAACCGGACCGCCACGAACGTCCGAACGATCTTCTCGAAGAACGGCGGCAATCTCGGGGCATCGGGATCGGTCAGCCACGGCTTCGAGCGGCTCGGCCTGATCGAATATCCGGCGAGCGCAGGCGATGACGAGAAAGTGCTGGAAGCGGCGATCGAAGCGGGTGCCGAGGACGTCGACTCCGACGAGACCGGCCACCGCATCTGGACGACTGTCGACTCGCTCCACGAAGTCGCGAAGGCGGTCGAGGGGATGCTCGGCGAGGCGGAAAGCACCAAGCTGGCGTGGAAGCCGCAGAACGAAGTCGAGCTTCGCGGCGAGGACGCACAGCAGCTTCTGAAGCTGATGGATGCGCTCGACGAGGACGACGACGTGCAGACCGTCTGGGGGAATGAGAATATCCCCGACGAGGAGCTGGAGAAGCTCGGCTGATCGTCCTCGGCCTCGACCCCGGCCTCGGAACCACCGGCTGGGGGCTTATCCGGGCCGACGGCAATCGCCTTTCCCACATCGCCAACGGGCAGCTCAAGACCAATGCGTCAGCCCCCTTACCGGAGCGGCTCGCGAACCTTGCCGAACAACTGGAAGCGCTGCTGAAGGAGCGCCAGCCGGACGCCGCCGCGGTCGAGGAAGTCTTCGTCAATAAGAACCCACAATCGACCCTGAAGTTAGGCCAGGCGCGCGGCGTGGTGCTGATGTGCGCGGCGCGGAGCGGTATTGCGGTCGGAGAGTATACGCCGAGCCTTGTGAAGAAGGCGGTCGTCGGCACCGGCGGCGCGGAAAAGGCGCAGGTTCACGCAATGGTTGGGCGGCTTCTGCCCGGGGCGAGCATCGCCGGCCCGGACGCCGCGGACGCCCTCGCCGTCGCAATCACCCACGCGCACCACTTGGCGAGTGCGCGCGCTGGCATTAGCCGTTAGCGCATGATCGCGCGATTGTCCGGAATTCTCGCAGAAGTCTCGGCCGACACCGCCGTGATCGACGTAGGCGGAGTCGGCTACCAGGTCCATTGCAGCGGCCGGACGCTGGACTCGCTCGGCCCCATTGGCGGCGAGATTTTGATCCTCACGGAGCTTCAGGTCCGCGAAGATGCCTGGACGCTGTTCGGCTTCGGATCGGCCATCGAGCGCGATTCGTTCCGCGCGCTGACCTCCGTCCAGGGCGTCGGCGGTCGTCTTGCGCTTGCGATCCTTTCGGTCCTCTCACCTGACGAGCTCGCCCGCGCCGTGTCGCAGGGCGACAAGGCGATGATCGGTCGGGCCAATGGCGTCGGACCCAAGCTCGCGGCGCGCATTGCCAACGAGCTTCAGGGCAAGCTGGGACCGGCCGGCCTCGGCGGCGGAGCGCCCGCTCCCCGCGCGGGAGCCGCGGCGGATGCGCTCTCTGCACTCGCCAACCTCGGCTTCAGGCCCGCTGACGCAAGCGCAGCCGTCAATGCCGCGCAGGACGAACTTGGCCAGGGCGCATCACTGGACGCGCTGGTGAAGCTAGCGCTCAGAAAGGCCGCGAAGTGACGACCCGCATGGCGTCGTGCCGGTGCGGGCAGCTTCGTGCGACAGCGACCGGCGATCCAGTCCGCTTGTCCGTATGCCACTGCCTCAACTGCAAGAAGCGCTCGGGAAGCGCCTTCGCGGTTCAGGCTCGCTGGCCGAGGACGCAGGTGACGATAGATGGCGCCTCAAAGACTTTCGTCATCATCGCCGACAGCGGCAATCGCGCCACCTTCCACTTCTGCCCCAAATGTGGATCGGATGTGTATTATGAGATCGACGGCAAGTTCGACGACAAGTTCAATGACCTCATCGCAATTCCGCTAGGCGCGTTCGACGATCCTTATTTCGGATGGCCGGCTTATTCGGTCTGGGAACAGCGCAAGCACGATTGGATCGAGATCGTCGGCGACGGCATAGAGCACGACTAGGACCTAGCCACCCCATGCTTCGCGATAGATTCGCAGGAAATTGCCGCCGAACAGCTTTTCTAATCGCGCCTCGCTCCAGCCGCGCTTCTGGAGGTCGGACGCGAGCCGGCGGTAGCGGTCGACGCTGTTGTAATCGGCCACCATTGGCCAGACGTTCAGGCCTTCGCCCGGCGCCGCGATCCCGGCATCCATTCGCTGCTTCGCCCATTCGTTGAGCTTGCGGGTCGCCTCGGCATCGGTCGACTGCGGAAGCACGCCATTGTCGGTGCCGATCCCGACATGGTCCTCACCGGCGACGTTCGCGATATGCTCGATATGCGCGATCAGGTCCGAACCCTTCGGGTGGCTGTCGAGAGTCAGGAACGGCATGAAATAGACGCCGACGACGCCGCCCTTGTCCGCGACCGCCTTGATCGTTTCGTCGGCCGTGTTGCGAGGATGGTCGGCAAGCGCCCGGGCACCGGTGTGGCTGATGACGAGCGGCCGTTTCGCATAGGCCGCCGCTTCGGCCATCGTCCGCGCCCCGCCGTGCGATAGGTCGAGAAGCAGCTTCTCCTTCTCGATCCGGTCGATCGTCGCCTTGCCGAGCTTCGTGACCCCGCCGTTGCGCGGCTCCAATGATCCGTCGCCGGACAGGTTCGCATTATTGTAGGTCAGCTGGACGGTCATCACGCCGTCCTTTTTCATCTGCGCCAAGCGGTCGAGATCGCCTCCGACCATCGACGTGTCCTGGGTGCCGATGACGATCCCGAACCTTTTCTCCCGCTTGGCCCTCAGGATGTCCGCGGCGCTCCTGACGAGGATCAGGCGGTCGGGATTGGCTGCGATGAGGTCGTGCCGTGCGGAGATGTCCTTCTGATAGTCGCCCCACGGATCGGCGACATTGCCGACGGGCATGACGGTATCGCGAACCACGGTCACTCCGGTAGCGAGGGTTTCCGCCCAGCCGCGGTCGCTCATCCGGCTGACATCGTCGTCCATATAGGGGTCGCCGCTTCCGCCGAGCGCATCGACTACGATTGCCCTGTCATACCAGCCGGGTCCGGACGCAGCCTTCGCTCGAACGACAGCTGGCGCCGCAATCACGGCCGCGGCCGCACCCGCCATCATCGTGCGCCGATCGAAGTCCATCCCTGTCCCCCTCTCGCTTCTTGTCGAGAGGCAATGCATCTGCGAATCAGGTGGGAATGGCAACCGACCCGGCCCGGATCACCACTCCAGAGCGCACCAGCGAAGACGCGGATACTGCTCTTCGCCCGAAGAGCCTGGACGAGTTCATCGGCCAGAAGGCGGCGAGGGAGAATTTGCGGGTCTTCGTTGCCGCGGCCAAGGGGCGCGGCGAAGCGCTCGATCATGTGCTGCTCCACGGCCCGCCCGGTCTGGGGAAGACGACATTGGCCGGGATCCTCGCGCGCGAGATGGGCGTCGGTTTCCGCGCCACCTCAGGCCCGGTGATCGCCAAGTCGGGCGATCTTGCTGCGCTCCTCACCAACCTCGAGGACGGCGATGTGCTCTTCATCGACGAGATCCACCGGCTCAATCCTGCGGTCGAGGAGGTGCTCTACCCGGCGATGGAGGATCGCGCTCTAGACCTGATGATCGGCGAGGGCCCGTCGGCGCGGTCGGTACGCATCGACCTTCCGCGGTTCACGCTCGTCGGGGCGACGACTCGACAGGGTCTTCTTACGACCCCGCTCCGCGACCGCTTCGGGATTCCCGTCCGCCTCAACTTTTATTCGGTCGAGGAGCTTGAGCAGGTGGTACGCCGCGCCGCGCGGCTGCTCGCCGCGAACGTGAGCGAAGACGGCGCCCACGAGATCGCGAAGAGGTCGCGCGGGACTCCGCGGATTGCCGGCCGGCTCCTTCGGCGGGTCCGTGACTTTGCCCATGCGTCCGGTACGGATTCGATCGACGCCCGGACCGCGGATGCGGCGCTCGACCGGCTCGAGATCGATGCACTCGGCCTCGACGCGATGGACCGGCGCTATCTCACGATGATCGCCGACCTCTACGGAGGCGGGCCGGTCGGGATCGAGACCCTGGCCGCCGGCCTGTCGGAGCCGCGCGACACGATCGAGGATGTCATCGAGCCGTTCCTCATTCAGCTCGGCCTCATCGCCCGGACGGCAAGGGGACGCTGCCTCAACGGCCGCGGGTACGCCCATCTCGGGCTCACGCCGCCGCGCGGAAGCCAGGAGGGCCTGTTCGACGTGGAGAGTGGACCGAAGTGATTGGCAAGTTCCTCGGCAGCCTCATTGCTTCCCTCGCCCCGGCCCAGCCTTCGACCCCGGCCCCGGCCGCGCCGACCGATTATTCGCAGCAGGCACATTGGCTATGCCTGCCAGGGCGAAAAGACGTCTGCTCGACTCCGCTTGCGACTACGGCCCTCAGCGACAGCGGCTACGGATCGACCGGCCAGAGCGAAGTCGCGGCCGACTCATCGATCGACTGCTTCTATGTCTATCCGACCGTATCCCGCGACCAGGGGCTCAACAGCGACCTCAACGTCAGCGAGGAGACCGGCGCAACTCAGTCGCAGTTCGCCCGCTTCGCGTCGGTGTGCCGCACGTTCGCGCCGAAATACCGCCAGATGACCTTGGGCGCGGTCGCCGCGGCCGCGGCGGGAGCGGACCTCCGGCAGGCTGGCGAGTTGGCTTATTCCGATGTTGCAGGCGCGTGGCGGACCTACCTCGCAAAATACAACCGCGGGCGGCCGTTCGTCCTGGTCGGCCACAGCCAGGGCTCGCTGATGCTCCAGGAGCTGATCAAGCGGGAGATCGAAGGCAAACCGGTTGCGAAGCAGCTCGTGCGGGCGATTATCCCGGGCTTCAACGTCTTCGTCCCGCAGGGGAAGCGAGTGGGCGGCACGTTCAAGTTCACGCCGCTCTGCGCCTCCGACTCGGACACGGGCTGCGTGATGACGTGGGTGAGCTTCCGCGAGGGCAGCCCGCCGCCCGAAGCTGCGATGTTCGGCTGGGCGCCCGGTCCGGGAATGACCGTCGGCTGCACCAACCCGGCGCATGCCGGCTCGACGAAATGGGAGACCCTCGACAGCTACTGGTTCGCACGCTCGTCATATCCCGCCGCCGGCGGCCCGATCGAATGGTCGAGCGAAGGCAATTCGCCTTCGCCCTATCTCCGAACGGAGGGCCTGGTGGCCGCGCGATGCGTGAATGACGGCCATCGCGGCTATCTGTCGGTCAGGACCATCAAGTCGACCGGCGGCAAGCGAACCAACCGGATTCCGGGCGAGGTCGGCGTCGGCGGCCTGTTCCTCCCGGGCTGGGGAATGCACCTTGTCGACCTGTCGATCGGCCAGGGCGACCTGATCCGCGAAGTTGGCGAGCTCAGCGTTCGATCCAGAACAGGGTCTCGACCGGCACGTTGAGCGCCTGAGCGAGCTTGAGCGCTATCACGGTCGAGGGAACGAACACTCCGTTCTCGACCGTGTTCACTGTCTTCCGGCTCACTCCAATCCGGGCGGCAAGGTCCGCCTGGGTCCAGCCGCGTTTGTCACGTTCCTCGCGAATCCGGTTGGCAAGGCGCTCAGCCATTCCGATGCGCGCGCCGCTCCAGGACCCCGAACCTGATGAGCGCGGCGCCGAGGCCAAGCGACAGGATCACGTGGATCGCCTCGCGCGCGGTAACCGGTTCGAACTGTTCAATGAAATAGACGGCCATTGCGGCCAGCATCGCGGCAATGAAACCGGCGGTCATTGCGCTGGCGCGATTGGCCCGCGTCGATTCGTCGTCGACGAGGGCGCGGACCTCGGCGCTCTGGAACCAGAAGCCGTTGGTCACCAGCGCCAGCAGAAGGACAAGCGACAGCACCAGCCATGCGCCGATTTTTACATGGTCGACCGGGCGGACACCGGGCGGCGCATCGCCTGAGAAGAACGTCGCCTGCTGGCACAGGTAGATGACCGCCAGGAAAGGGAGCATGCGCGCCCGCTTCTGGCTCAGTCTTTCGGCAGTCTCGACAACGCTTCGCTCAACCATCCCGCGACTCCTTGATGTAACCTTTCCGTTACATGTAACGTATAGGTTACATGTGTCAAGCGGCCTTTGACGGGCCGACCTTGCTCGCTAGAGCCGTCGAATGAGCCGCGACCTCGACCAGCCCTATCGCGGCGGCTTTGTCGGCCGCGAGCACCGCTTCGCGCTCACCATCTATTTCGAGGACACGGATACGGCGGGGATCGTCTATTACGCCAACTATCTGAAGTTCATCGAGCGTGCGCGGTCCGACATGATTCGCGCCGCCGGGATCGACCAGAGGGCGGAGCTGGACTCCAGCGGGAGCGCCTATGCGGTGGCGGATGTCTCGATCAAGTTTCGCAAGCCGGCCTATCTCGGGGACGACCTCGTCGTGGTCAGCTCGATCCACGCCGTCCGCTCGGCGTCGGTGACGATTCATCAGAGAGTCATGCGCGGGCCTGAACTATTGGCCGACGCGACCGTTACTGCGGCCTTCCTGACGCCGGACCAGCGGCCGCAGCGCCAGCCACCGGCCTGGATTGAGCGATTCCGGGCCATTGCCGATTTGGGGATAGACCATTCGAATAGCTGACATCACCCGATTTTCGGCGATTGCCGCGCCGCTGCTCCTGCTCGTTCCGGGGGCCGCCCAATCGCAGCAGCCGGCTCCGGCCGCCGCTCTCATCGCCGTGCCGCCGCTGGCTACGGCGGAGAATGTCGACACCGAGGCCGGCAAGACCTGGTCGATCGCCAACCAGATCGCCCAGCTGATCACTGCGGACCTCAAGACGACGACGAGCTTCATCGTCGCCGATTCCAGCGACGTCCGAGTCCCGTCCTATCCGGAAGTGACGGCCCCGGCCTTCGCTCAATGGCGGGCGGCGAGGGCCAAGTTCCTGCTCTCCGGCTTCGTCAACGCCCGCAAGGACGGGCGGCTGACGGTTGGCTGCTATCTCTACGATGTCCAGAGTGGCCGCGAGGTCGCCCGCCAGGGCTTCGCAGTCACTCCGAACGAGTGGCGCAGGGCTGCCCACCGCTGCGCCGACACCGCTTTCGTGAAGGTGACCGGCAACCCGCCGCAATTCGACAGCCGCATCGCTTACGTCACGCAATCAGGCCGCGACGAACAGGCCGTGAAGCGGCTTGCGATCATGGATTTCGACGGCGCCAACCACGCCTATCTGACGTCCGGCGATTCGATCGTGCTCTCCCCAAAATGGTCTCCGAAGGGAAACGAGATCGCTTACACGAGTTATGCCGGCGGCGACCTGCAGGTTCGGATCTTCGACGTTGCGGCGAACCGCGAGCGCCCGCTGCTGGCCTCAGGGCGGGAGAGCTTCGGTCCGACCTATTCGCCTGACGGAAGGACCGTCGCCTTCTCGATGTCGACCGCGGGCAACACCGATGTGTTCACCGTCGGCGCCGGTGGCGGCTACCCCCGCCAGCTGACGAATTCGCCGGCAATCGACACCGGCCCCTCTTACTCGCCAGACGGAAAGCTCATCGCGTTCGTCAGCGACCGCTCCGGCAGCCCGCAGCTCTACGTGATGAACTCGGACGGCTCGAACCAGCGGCGGATCAGCTTCGGCCGCGGCGTGTACGGCTCGCCGGCGTGGAGCCCGGACGGGGAGCGGATAGCCTTTACCAAGGTCGAGGGCGCGCTGTCGCGGATCGGCACCATGGCGACCAACGGCGCTGACGAGCGAATCATCACCGGCGGTCCGAATGATGAGCAGCCGACGTGGAGCCCCGGGGGAAGCCGGATCCTGTTCCAGCGGCAGGATCCTGGGAATCGCCGGATGGGCCTTGCCAGCGCTCCGGCGGACGGCGGCGAAGCACGGCAGATCCTGACCCCGCAGGAAGCGACCGACCCAAGCTGGGCCGAGCGGCAGGAGTAGAATCGAGATGAACCGCAAACCCCTGTTGGCTTCCGCTTTGCTCCTGACTGCGGCCGCGGCCAACGCGCAGATCAACTTTCCGAGGCTGCCCGTCATCGTCCCGCTCGGCCGCTCGCAGCCGGCGCCGCCTCCCGCAGTTGCGCCGGGCATGATGGGGTCGCCATCGGCGCTCCAGGCCGATCTCGTCGTCAAGTCGGGCAGCGACACCGTCTATTTCCCGCCGCGCGGTGATGCTCTCCAACCGAATGCGACGGCGACCCTGGCCGCGCAGGCGCGCTGGCTGCTCGCCAATCCGTTCGTGATTGTGCAGCTGGAAGGTCACGGCGATTCCAACGACAGCCGCGACTATGCACTTGCGATCGGAGACAAGCGCGCCAGCGCGGTTCGCGACTTTCTCGTGCTTCAGGGAGTCGCGCCCCAGCGCATTGCAATTCTCAGCTGGGGCAAGGAACGGCCGGGCAGCGTCCGGGTCGGATCGACCTTCGTCGCGGCCGGGCCACGGGTGGTCACCAAGGTGGTCGGGGTGCAGCCGCCTGTGCCGCAGTATCCCCTGCCGCCCGCTCAATAAGGCTCAGGCGGCGTAGCGCTGGTGCTGCGTCGTGCCGAGCCAGGAGCGCGCCTGGCGCTGGGCTTCGGCAATCTCCCGGGCAGTCATTTCGAGCGCGATCTCCGCCCTGCACTCCTGGCCGCGCGTGGACCCGGACAGTGCCGCGAGGTTGAACCATTTGTGCGCTTCGACGAGGTCGACCGCGACTCCGCCGCGGCCCGTCGAGTACGTGACTCCGAGCTCGAACAGCGCATCGACATCGCCGCGCTCGGCGTCCGCAATGCGGCTCCTGACCAGGAACTCCTGCGCCTTCTCACTGATTGCCATGTGACCAACTCCCCCTTGTTTCCCGTTGAGGGGAGTTTCACCGCCGATTTCCGAAAAAATGGTTAACGCGGTTAACCTTATTCGCTTACCTCGACCGGGAAATTGTCGATCAGGCGCGTTTTTCCAATCCTTGCAGCAGCGATCAGGCGCATCGTTCCGGCCGGCTTTTCAAGCGGCTCGAGCGTCGTGGAGTCCACGAGCGCAACATAATCGACTGCTGAAAAGCCCGCATTTCGAATGGCACTTCCCGCATTCTCAAGGGCATCGGGAACCGCCGCTCCGCCTTCGATCTCCGCGACGGCGCGTTCGAGCGACTTCGGAAAGGCGACTGCCCATTCGCGCTCGTCATAGGTCAAATAAGCGTTGCGGGAGGAGAGAGCGAGGCCGTCCTCGTCCCGCACTGTCGGCACCCCGGCAATCTGGGCTCCGAGGCCAAGATCTGCCGCCAGCCTGCGAATGATCGCAAGCTGCTGGAAGTCCTTCTCGCCGAACACGGCGACTTCCGGCCGAATGACGCTGAGAAGCTTCGTGACGACGGTCGCAACCCCGTCGAAGTGGCCCGGTCGAGCCTCCCCTTCCCAGCGCTTGCTTAGCCCCGGAACCGACACTGTCGTCGAGAACCCGGCTGGGTAGATCTGCTCGGCTGTCGGAATCCACAGCAGGTCGCAGCCGGCCTGGTCCAGGGCGCGGGCGTCCTCTTTCTCCTGGCGCGGATAATGGTCGAGGTCCTCGCCTTCACCGAACTGGAGAGGGTTGACGAAGATCGTCGCGACCACGCGGTCCGCCTGCCTCTTCGCTTCCTCGACGAGCGCCAGGTGCCCCGCGTGAAGCGCACCCATGGTCGGTACGAGCGCGACGCGATGACCGCCGGCCCGAAGCGCGACCAGCGCGCTTCCGAGCTTGCCGATGTCACGGATTGTTTGCACCGAGGATTCGCCTCCGGTAAACTGGCGTTCGTTGGGCCGCGCTTCTCCGCGCGGCGGGGATCAAATACAAGGGGCCCGGGGATGGCTCAGCCGCATTTCATAGTCTTCGCGAACGAAAAAGGCGGGACCGGCAAGTCGACGACGGCCGTCCACACCGCAATTGCGCTTGCAGCAACGGGCAGCCGGGTCGCCGCGCTCGACCTCGACATCCGCCAGCGCACGATGACGCGTTATCTCGAGAACCGCGACGCCACGATGCGGCGGCTCGACACCGAGCTTCCCCGGGCTAGCTACAAGGTGCTCGATGAAGGGGAATCGCTGGACAAGGCGATCGCCGCCATCGCCGGCGATGTCGATGTGTTCGTCATCGACACACCCGGCCGCGACGACCCCGTCGCCCGCGACGCGATCCTAAAGGCCGACACGCTCGTCACCCCGATGAACGACAGCTTCGTCGACCTCGACCTGATCGGCCAGGTTCACCCGGAGAATTTCAAGGTGACGAAGCCGAGCTTCTACGCCGAGCTGATCTGGAACAGCCGCACCCAACGCGCGAAGACGACGGGGAAGAGCGTCGACTGGGTCGTGCTCCGCAACCGCCTCCAGCATATCGATTCGCACAACCTCCGCCGCGTCGGAGCGGCGCTCGACGAGCTTGCGCGCAGGGTCGGCTTCCGAGTGATCCCGGGCCTCGGCGAGCGAGTCATCTACCGCGAACTGTTCCCGAAGGGCCTGACGCTCCTTGACTTCGAGCATCTTGGCGAAGTGGGGATCGGCCACATCACCGCCCGCCAGGAGCTTCGTGAAATGGTCTCCGGCCTCGGCATTCCCGGAGTGGAGCCCGAGCAGAAGGTCGCCTGACGCAATTCGTCATGCTGAATTTGTTTCAGCATCCAATTCTTGAAGGGCGCGATGGTCTCCGGAATGGACCCTGAAACGAGTTCAAGGTGACGTTTCTCCTTGAACCTGTGCCGCCTTTCGTGTGTTCGCCCGGCAATGACTCACACGTTCGATCGCACCATCCTCCGCGAATATGACATCCGCGGAATCGTCGGGAAAACACTCACCAGGGAAGATGCGTGGGCACTTGGCCGATCGTTCGGCACCCTCGCCGCTGACGAGGGCGCGCGCTCGATCGCTGTCGGTCGCGACGGCAGGACCCATTCGCCGGACCTGGAGCAGGCTCTGGTCGACGGACTGATGGAGTGCGGCCTTCGCGTCGTCCGAATCGGCGTCGGCCCGAGCCCGATGCTCTATTTCGCCGCGGCGACGCTGGACGTCCAGGGCGGCGTCCAGGTGACCGGAAGCCACAACCCGCCAGAGTATAACGGCTTCAAGATGCTGCTGAACGGCCGGTCGGTGTTCGGCGAGGAGATCCAGGAACTCGGCCGCCGTTCCGCCGCGGGAGCATGGAGCGACGGCGACGGAAGCTCCGAAGGCGCCGACATCCTCGACGCCTATGTCGGCCGGCTTACGCAGGATTTCCGCGGGCGCGGCTACCGGATTGGCTGGGACCCGGGGAATGGCGCCGGGGGCCCGGCGGTCGAAAAGCTGGTCCAGGCGCTGCCCGGCGAACATTTCGTCATCCATTCGAGCATCGACGGCACCTTTCCAGCCCATCATCCCGACCCGACCGTCGAGGCAAATCTCGCCGACCTGAAGGCGCTCGTTCGGGAGAAAAATCTCGACATGGGCTTCGCCTTCGACGGCGACGCCGACCGGATCGGCGCCATGGATTCGACCGGCCGGGTTATCTGGGGTGACCAGCTGATGATGCTGCTCGCCGCCCCGGTGCTCCGCGAGCTCCCGGGCTCGACCATCATCGCTGACGTGAAGGCGAGCCAGACCCTGTTCGACCGGATTGCCGAACTGGGCGGCCAGCCCTTGATGTGGAAGACCGGCCACAGCCTCATCAAGTCAAAGATGAAGGAGACCGCAGCACCGATCGCGGGCGAGATGAGCGGCCACATCTTTTTCAAGCACCGCTGGTATGGCTTCGATGACGCGCTTTACGCCGCTGTCCGGGTGATCGAAGCGGTCAGCGAATCCGGCAAGAGCCTGACCGAGCTGATGGACGCGATGCCCAGGTCGGTGGCGACTCCCGAGATGCGTTTCCCGGTCGAGGAGAGCCGCAAGTTCTCAGTGGTGCGCGAGGTCCTGGACCGGCTCCGAGTCGCCGGTGCCGACGTCAACGACGTCGATGGAGCCCGCGTCAACACGGCCGACGGCTGGTGGCTTCTGCGAGCCTCGAACACGCAGGACGTGCTCGTCGGCCGCGCGGAGGCGAAGGACGAGCAATCTCTCGACCGCTTGCTGCAGCAGCTGGACGAGCAGCTTGCCAAGTCAGGCGTGGAGCGCACCGAAGCCGCGCATTGAAGCCATCCTCGCAGCAGTGACGCCTGCATGCGCTTGATGTATGAGCAACGAATGGCGGAACAGCTCGTCGTCGAGTCTGCGCACGTCGCACCGTGCATGGAGCAGGACCTGCTCGAAGTCATGTTCGACCGGGCGCCCGGCTTCATGGCGCTGCTCCGCGGTCCCGACCACAAGATCGCTATCGCGAACGATGCGTTCATCACGCTTGTCGGCAAACGCGATATCGTCGGACGAACCCTCTTTGGGGCGCTCCCGGAATTCACCGAGCACGGCTTCGACGAGATCCTTGACGGTGTCAGGCGGTCGGGCGAGGCGTTCGTCGGCCAGGCCATGCCACTCACCGTCAGGAGGCCGGACGGCTCGGCTGAGGAAATCCTCGTCGACCTCGTTTTCCAGCCGCTTCCCGATGGGAAAAGCATCTTCATCCAGGGCCAGAACGTCACGGAAGATCGACGCGGCGAGGCGCTCCGGACGGCGCACAACCGGGTGCTCGAACTGGCCATCGGTGACGCCCCGCTCGAAAATACGCTGACCGAGTTGATCAAGATCGTCGAAACGTCGTCGCGCACGGGCGTGCTCGGCTCGATCCTTCTGCTCGATACCGACGGCGAGCATTTGCGGCATGGGGCCGCGCCCAGCCTTCCGCGCGCCTATCTCGAGGCAATCGACGGGTCCGAGATCGGGGCCTGTGCGGGCTCGTGCGGTACCGCCGCCTATCTTGGCGCGACCGTGTTCGTCTCCGACATCGCGACCGATCCATTGTGGGCCGACTACAAGGACCTCGCCCTCTCGCACGGGCTGCGCGCCTGCTGGTCGATCCCCATCCTGACCCGCGGCCGAAAGGTGCTCGGCACATTCGCCATGTATCACCGCGAGCCGCGAGAACCGACGATCCGCGACCTCCTGCTGGTCGACCTCATCACGCAGACAGCGGCGCTCGTCATCGATCGCGAGCGGGCCAACGCACTCCTGCGAAACATCGCCGCTGTGGCAGAACATTCGGTATCCACCGCGCCCGCGCCGAAATAGCGCGCGCTGCTCAGGCCGACAGGACCACGACGACTTCAGGCTGTTTGGAAAGCGCTTCCCCGCCCTCGATGGGATCGTCGTAAACCTCGATCCGCGAGGCCGTGACCCCCTTCGCGATGAGGTCTCCACGCAGGTGCGTCGCGCGCTTTTCTTCGAGCCGTTGGTCGGCGGCGGCGCTTGACGCATAGATGTGCGCGTCCAGCGCCCGCGCATGAACCATGATGTCGGCGATGGTGCCGACCCTCCGTTCGCCTTCCGGAGTGAACGCGTCCGAGTTCGGGGCGAACGAGAGGTTGCCAAGCTCAAATGCCCTCGATCCCCCTGATCCCGCGTGAAGCCAGTGTGCGATCTTGTTTCCGGCGGTGCCGTGTTTGAGCAGCAAGGTGTGCCCACCGATTTCGATCAGCTCGTCTTCGCTCTCGGGAGTCGGCGCAGCGACCGTCTGTTCGGGAGTGAGCGCCACGACGGAGTGCCAAATGACTGTTGCGAAAAGCAGGGCCAGCACAAAAAGAAGGCCCGCCAAGCCCCATTTCGCATTTCGCTCGAGTCTCAAAGCTTTCATCACGCCGTCCAATTGAACTCGACGCCGCCACGCTCAAATCCGGGTTTTCACCGAATGCGAGACGCCAGAACGGCTGCCGCCGAAGGATCAGCCCTCTTCATCTTCGTATCCCACCAGGTTGAGTTCGCAGGCCTTGATCTGGTGGGTCAAGCACCAATGCTTGAGCGCTTCTTCGCGGCCGTGCGTGATCCAGACCTCTCGGGGCTGGAGCTCGCGGATCGTGCACGTCAGCTCGTCCCAGTCGGCATGGTCGGAGATCACCAGCGGAAGCTCGACATTCGCCTGCCGCGCCCTTTGGCGAATGCGCATCCAGCCTGATGCCATCGCCGTGACAGGGTCGGGAAGACGCCGCGACCAGCGGTCGTTAAGCGCTCCCGGGGGAGCAATGACGATCCGGCCACGCAACTCGTCCTTAGTCACGCCGGTAGCTAGCCGCAGCTCGCCGAGCCCTATTCCGTGCTCCTCGTAGAGAGCACACATCCGTTCGAGCGCGCCGTGGATATAGATCGGCTCCTCGTGGCCGCGTCGGCGAAGCTCGCTGATGACCCGCTGCGCCTTCCCCAGCGCATAGGCGCCGACTAGCACGCAGCGGCTCTCGTCCGAGTGAAGCCTATGAAGCAGCCGGTCGATCTCGCCGCCGGTGTCGGGGTGGCGGAAGACCGGAAGCCCGAACGTCGCCTCGGTGATGAAGACGTCGCACGGAACCGGCACGAACTCGTGGCAGGTCGGGTCTTCGCGCCGTTTGTAATCGCCCGATACGACGATCTTCTCGCCCTTGTGTTGGAGAACGATCTGCGAAGACCCCAATACATGGCCGGCTGGGACGAAGCTGACATCCACATCGCCCACGCGTACGGTTTCGCCATAGCCGACGGCCTGACCGTCCTGATCGCCGTAGCGGAGCGCCATGATCGCCAGCGTCTCCGCAGTAGCAAGCACCTTGCCGTGCCCGCCCCGCGCATGGTCGGCATGACCGTGGGTGACGAGCGCCCGCCCCTTGGGCTGCGAAGGATCAACCCAGGCGTCAGCAGGGCGCACGTAGATGCCCTCCGCAAACACTTCGATCCAGGAACCCAAACGCGCCATTGCGAGCTATAGTGTCGAGCATAGCCCCCGGTTCCGGCAAGGAAGGACGAACGTATGGCAAACGCAATGTGGTGGCTGATGGACGTGGTCCTTCCGGTCATCCTGTTGATCGTGCTCATCTGGCTGGTCTTCCGCCGCCACTCGAGCCGAGCCGACCGCACGACCTACGAAGGGACGAAGGACCTTTATGCCGAAGAGGAGCGCCGCCGCAGAGAGGGGACCGACGACCTCTGACCGGGGCTAAGCTTCCGCATGTCGTCGAAGAGTGGTTCGCCGCGCGAGGCTGGCGGCCGCGGCGGCACCAGCTCGAAATGCTCGAGGTCGCGCGGCGCGGTCGTGACGCCTTGCTGGTCGCCGCGACAGGTTCGGGAAAGACGCTTGCGGGATTCCTTCCGGCGATCTGCGACCTGATCGAGAACCCGACCGACACGCTCCACACTCTGTACGTATCGCCGCTGAAAGCGCTCGGAGTGGACGTGCAGCGCAACCTCCTCGGCCCTATCGGCGAGATGGGCATCGACATCCGTGTCGAGACCCGAAGCGGAGACACGCCGTCCGACCGCAAGGCGCGCCAGCGAATTCGCCCGCCGCAAATCCTCCTGACAACTCCGGAATCGCTGAGCCTGCTTCTGAGCTACCCCGACAGTGCAATGCTGTTCGCCAATTTGAAGGAGATCGTCATCGACGAACTCCATGCTTTCGCGAGGGAGAAGCGAGGCGACCTGCTGTCGCTGTCGATGGCTCGGCTCCAGGCGCTTGGCCCGAAACTCCGACGGGTCGGCCTGTCGGCGACGATCGCCGATCCGGATGCCTATCGCCGGTGGCTCGGTGCGAACGGCGATCCTTCGAGCGTCGATCTGGTGATCGGCGATCCCGGCGCGGAGCCGCACCTCGAAATCCTGATCCCGGAGAGCAAGATCCCATGGGGAGGGCATAGCGGGCGCCACGCCGCAGGCGAGGTGATCGAGCTTATCGAGCATCACAAGATGACGCTCGTCTTCTGCAACACGCGGAGCCTCGCCGAACTCATTTTCCAGGACCTTTGGGCGGTAAACGACAAGGCGCTCCCCATCGGAATCCATCACGGCAGCCTGGCGCTCGAAGCGCGACGCAAGGTTGAAGCTGCCATGGCGTCCGGGCGGCTTCGGGGCCTTGTCGCGACCGCGAGCCTCGACCTCGGGATAGACTGGGGCGACATCGACCTCGTCGTCCAGATGGGAGCCCCGAAGGGTAGTTCGCGCCTGCTCCAGCGCATCGGTCGCGCCAATCACCGCCTTGATGAGCCGAGCGAAGGCGTGCTCGTCCCTGGCAACCGGTTCGAATATCTCGAAGGCCGGGCAGCGCTCGACGCGATTGACGTCGGCGAGCTCGATCCGGAAAGCTTTCGGCCGGGGACGCTCGACGTCCTCGCCCAGCACATCCTCGGAATGGCGGTGGCCGCGCCGTTCCATCCCGAAGAATTGCTCGCCGAAATTCGTTCGGCCGCTCCTTATGCGGATCTCAACCTCGAGACTTTTGAGGAGGTCCTGAACTTCATCGCCACGGGCGGCTATTCGCTCAAGGCCTACGACCGCTTCCGACGCCTCGTCCGCGATCCGGACGGCAAGTGGCGGATCGCGCGCCCTGCGGTCGCCCAGCAACATCGCCTCAACGCGGGGGTGATCGTCGAGCAGCCGCTCCTAACAGTACGCTTCCGCAACGGGCGCAAGCTCGGGACGATCGAGGAAGGCTATGCGTCGACCCTGGCCCCCGGCGACCATTTCTATTTCTCTGGCTTCAGCCTCGAAGTGGAGCAGTTCAAGGACACCGATATCATCGTCCACGCGTCATCGAAGCGGGCGCGGATCGTTACTTACGGCGGGCAGCGGATGAGCATGACCACCCATCTCGCCGACCGGGTCCGCCACATGCTCGCCGACCGCAACGACTGGCAGCGATTTCCCGACGACGTTCGCGAATGGCTGGAGGTACAGGACCGTCGCTCGCGGATCCCCGAGCCGAACGAGCTGCTGGTCGAGACCTTCCCGCACGAAGCGCTTCACTACATGGTCGCCTACAGCTTCGAAGGCTGGAACGCGCACCAGTCGCTTGGAATGCTGATCACCCGCCGGATGGAGACCGCCGGCCTCAAGCCTACAGGCTTTGTGGCGAACGATTATGGACTTGCGTGCTACGGGCTGGAGCCGATCCGCGATCCGAAAGCGCTTTTCTCGCCCGACATCCTGGAGCGGGAGTTCATCGAATGGGTCGAGAACAGCTATCTGCTCAAGACCGCCTTCCGCGAGGTGGCGGTGATCGGCGGCCTGGTCGAGCGCCAGCACCCGGGCCGCAAGAAGACCGGGCGGCAGGTCAGCTTCTCGACCGACCTCATCTACGATGTCCTTCGCAAATATGAGCCGCAGCATCTCCTGCTTCGCGCAGCCTGGGACGATGCTCGGGCGCGGATGACCGAGCTTGGCCGGCTGGTTCGGCTTGTCGACCGGGCGGCGGCGACGATGGTGCATGTCGAGGCCGACCGAATCACGCCGATGGCAGTCCCGCTGATGGTCATCGTCGGCCGCGAGGCTCTACCGTCCGGAGCGGAGGCGGACGAAACGCTCCTGATGCAGGCCGAAGCGCTCGCCGAGGAAGCGATGCAGCTGTGAACCGCTTGCGGGCCTGCGAGCGCCATGTCACCTTAAATGCATGAAGATGCTTGCCCTTCTGCCCCTGCCGCTGCTTCTGTCCGGATGCGTTGTCGGCACCGTCGCCAGGACTGCCGTCGATGTTGCGACCCTCCCGGTCAAAGCTGCATCCGCCGGGGTCGATGCAATGACGACCAGCCAGTCGGAAGCCGACGAAAAGCGCGGGCGTCAGCTTCGCAAGGAAGACGAGCGGCGGGGCCGCGAGGCGCGCCGGATGGCCGACCGCTGCCGCCGGGGCGATGCCCTCCCGACTGACGTCTGCGGCGCCGTCCCGCAGTCCTACTAGCGGTCTGCGGTCTTCGCTGCGTTGGCAAGCTCGTACGGATAGTCGACGTACAGCATCACCTGCTCGTCGAGGCCGGCCTTGCTACCGGAAGCGCCGTTGCCGCCAGCGGTGCCACCACACAGTCAAGGCTCCACTAGCCAGACCCATCGAAACCACCCTGCTTGCGGAAAGACAGTGGGCAGGCTGGACTGCGGTCGGCAACGAGTCCAGAGCCGCCCCGGTGCGCTATTTCCTCGACACCGAATATAACGGCATCGGCGGTGCACTACTGAGCCTTGCCCTCATCCCCGATGACGGCGACGAGCTCTACCTGACACTCAAATGTAGCGAGCCGCTTGTCGATTGGGTCGCTAGGCACGTCGCGCCCTATCTGGATTCCGTTCCCGACCAACTCGCATGCCCGAGGCTCGAGCGAGAGGAGGCAGCACAAGCGCTTGAACACTATCTTCGCCATGACGATGATCCCGTCATCATTGCCGACTGGCCGGAGGACGTATCGCAATTCTGCAACCTGATGATCACCGGGCCCGGCGATATGATCGATATCCGCCGCCTGACGTTCCGGCTCCTGCCGCTGAGCAATTTCAGTACCGCCGAGAACAGCCGGGTCCCGCATAACGCGCTTCACGACGCGCGCGCGCTACGCGACCACTATCGGAGCATGGAATAGCAATCTAAGGGGAGGAAATGGTTCCCCTTTCGTTCGCAAGCGAAACGTTTCTCGCGTCAGCATCCGGCGCCCTTTACTGGGAGGCGCAGCAGGCTCTTCTTTTCGCCGATCTTCACCTCGAAAAAGCCAGCTGGTTTGCGCGACTTGGCCAGCTTCTTCCGCCCTATGATTCGCACGCCACGCTGAGCGCCCTCGCGGCCGAACTCGAGCGGACGGGTGCGAAGCGGCTCTTCTGCCTCGGCGACAGTTTCCACGACCGCTTTGGATGTGACCGCCTGCCCGCCAATTCGCGTGAACTGCTGGAGCAGCTGACGGGCAGCGTGGATTGGGTCTGGATCGTCGGCAATCACGATCCGGGCTTCGCGGACCATTGCGGCGGCACGATCGTCGAGGAGGAGCAGGTCGCCGGGATCATCCTTCGCCACGAAGCGCAGGTGAACGAAGCGCGGCCCGAAGTCTCAGGCCATTTCCACCCCAAGCTTCGGCTCAGCGTGAACGGAAGGCGAATCTCGCGGCGCTGCTTCGTCGCGTCCGACCGCAAGCTCATTCTTCCCGCTTTCGGCTCGCTGACCGGCGGCCTCGATGTTCGCCATCCCGAGATTGTCCGCGCGATCAGCGGCGATGCAGTTGCGCTCGTCCCGGTAGCCGACCGGCTGCTCCGCTTCCCGATCGCGGCCTGAACTCAGCGCGCGGTCTTCAGCTCGATCGCGATCGCGCCGCTCGGCGAGACAAGGAGCCGCGCGGTCCCGCTCTGCCTCTTGCCGAAGGTCGCCGCCTGGAGCTCGTTGCGGGCGGCATGCCGGTCGAAGTCGTAGCCGAGCGAGGCTGCCTTCGATTTCAACCGGTCGAGATGGGATTCGAGGTTCGCGATTCCCTCTTCAGGGTCGAACTCCATAACTTCTTCCAGGTCGCGCCGGGCCGCCGGTTTCATGCGCTTTCCATCGCCGGGGGCGCCGCTTGAGACAAGCCCAATTGCGCCGAACCGCCACTTCTCTAAACCCGCTCCCATGAAACTCCTTGGCCCAATGCTCATTGCTGTAGCGATGACCGCTCTTCCCGCAGCCGCCAAAGCGCAAGCCATCGACCCGAAAGTCATGGCGCGAATCGATAGCATCCTGAAGCGGACGCCGCTGATCGACGGCCACAACGACCTTGCCGAGCAGGTTCGCGAGTATCACGCAATGAGCGTCGAGGGCCTCGCAAAGGACTCCGACAAGCGCCAGCCGAACCCGATGATGACGGACATGGAACGGCTCCATCAGGGCCGCGTCGGCGGGCAGTTCTGGTCGGTCTATATCGACGCGGCCGTCCACGGCGACGAGGCCATCCGCCAGACGCTCGAGCAGATCGACATCATCACTCGGCTGATAAAGGCCTATCCGGACGACCTCGAGCTCGCGTCGACCGCCGACGACTTCGACCGCATCCACCGCAGGGGCAGGATCGCGTCGGTGATGGGCGTCGAGGGGGGCCACCAGATGGGCGGGTCGATGGCCGCCCTTCGCCAGTTCTACCGGCTCGGCGTGCGCTACATGACGCTGGCCCACTTCGCGACCAACGATTGGGCCGACAGCGCGACCGACGATCCGAAATATGGTGGCCTGAGCCCGTTCGGGATCGAGGTCGTGAAGGAGATGAACCGGATCGGCATGCTCGTCGATCTGGCTCACGTGTCGCCCGACACGATGAGGGACGCGATCGCAGCGTCGAAGGCGCCCGTCATCTTCTCGCACAGCAACGCCCGCGCTCTCGAAGACCATCCGCGCAACGTCCCCGACGATGTCCTCGCGCTGCTTCCTGAAAACGGCGGCATCGTCATGGTCAACTTCTACACCGGCTATCTGTCGGAGCCGTTCCGCCAGTGGAATGCGGATCACGCCGCCGAGGAAGCACGGCTAAAGTCGCTGTTCACGGGACAGCCGGACAAGCGCGATAGCGCGATGAAAGCGTGGGAGTCTCAGCATCCGGCGCCGACCGCCGACGTGGGTCTGATCGCCGACCATATCGAGCATATCGTCAAGATCGCGGGACACGATCATGTCGGGCTCGGCGGAGACCTCGACGGGATTCCCTATGACGAATCCCCGGCCGGGATGAACAGCGTCGGTGGCTATCCCCTCCTCTTTGCCGAATTGATCCGCCGCGGCTGGAGGGATGGCGATCTCGCCAAGCTAGCTGGCGGAAACATCCTTCGCGTGCTTCGCAAGGCGGAGGCTGTCTCTGCGTCGATGAAGGCCGTGCCGCCGTCGATGGCGACTCTCGACTCCGTCAAATGAGCGAGCCGCCGCTCAAGGCAAGCATTACGCCGGTCACTCCGCTGCAGCAGAATTGCACGTTGCTGTGGTGCACGAAGACGATGCGAGGGGCTTTCGTCGATCCTGGCGGAGACTTGCCGCGACTCAAGGCCGCGGCTCAGCAAGCGGGAGTCGAAATTGAGAAGATCCTGCTGACGCACGGTCATATCGATCACGCGGGAGAAGCGGGGATTCTCGCCAGTGAGCTTGGAGTTCTGATCGAGGGGCCGCACGAGGAAGACCGCTTCTGGATCGCGCGCCTCGACGACGACGGCCGCCGCTGGGGCCTTCGCGGGGTGCCCTTCGAGCCCGACCGCTGGTTGGAGGACAACGACACCGTGACGGTCGGCGAGCTCACGCTCGACGTCCGCCACTGCCCCGGCCACACGCCCGGCCACGTCGTTTTCCACCATCGGCAATCGAAGCTCGCGATCGTCGGCGACGTTCTCTTCCGCGGCTCGATCGGCCGCTGGGACTTTCCGATGGGCGATCATGACCAGCTAATAGAGTCGATCACGAGGAAGCTCTGGCCGATGGGTGACGAGACGGCCTTCGTCCCCGGCCACGGGCCGATGTCGACCTTCGGTCACGAGCGAGCGACCAATCCTCTGGTCGGCGATGCAGCGCTCGCCGCCGCCTGACTTGCGCTTCGCAGGCGTTCCGCTATAGGAGCCGCGGTTCGCGACGATCCGGCCGCCGCCGCGGGTCCTGACCCGCCGGGAATGGCGCAGATCGTCGCCAATTTTTTTGAAATCATACAGGTGCCGGAATGGCTGTCCCAAAGAGAAAAACTTCGCCCTCGAAGCGCAACATGCGCCGCAGCCATCATGCGCTGAAGGCAACGCAATTCCAGGAATGCCCGAACTGCGGCGAACTGAAGCTGCCGCACAACATGTGTCAGGCCTGCGGCCATTATAACGGCCGCGAGATCGTTTCGGACGAGGCGTAAGCGCGCCGGCGGAGGGCTGCAGGCAATGGACGCAGCGCCGCGAATAGCCATTGACGCGATGGGAGGAGACAGCGGCCCGGCGGCGATGATCGCCGGGATCGTCCGTGCGCATCGGCACGATTCGAGTCTGGGGTTCCTGATCTTCGGCGAAGAGCGCCTGATACGTCCGGAGCTCGAGAAGCATCCGCGCCTTCGGGACGCCGTCCAGATCGTGCACACGGCCGAAGCAATCGCAGCGACCGAGAAGCCGAGCCAGGCGATCCGCCGCGCGCGAACGACCTCGATGGGCATGGCCATCGCCGCGGTGAAGGACGGCCACGCGGATGCCGCAGTGTCCGGCGGCAATACCGGCGCGCTGATGGCGATGTCGAAGCTCGCCCTAAGGACGATGCCCGGTATCGACCGCCCGGCGCTCGCGGCCCTTCTCCCGACGCTCGGCGACACTGATGTGGTGATGCTCGACCTCGGCGCGAACACCGAATGCGACGCCCAGAACCTGGTGCAGTTCGCGGTCATGGGCGCCGCCTATGCGCGCACGGGCCTGAAGATGGATAAGCCGAGGGTGCGTCTTCTCAACATCGGCACCGAAGAGCTCAAGGGCACTGACGAGTTGAAGGAAGCAGCAGCGCTCCTCCGCGAAGCCGACTATCTGCCGTTCAAGTTCGACGGATTCACCGAGGGCGACCAGCTGTCGCGCGGCAATATCGACGTCGTCGTCACCGACGGCTTTTCCGGCAACATCGCGCTCAAGACCGCGGAAGGCACCGCCCGTTTCGTGACGGACCTTCTTCGCAGGGCGTTCAAGAGCTCGCTTCGATCGAAAGCCGGTTTCGCCCTTTCGAGGCCGGCGTTGAACCTGCTCAAGGTCCACCTCGATCCGAACAATCATAACGGCGCGGTCTTTCTCGGACTCAACGGGCTCGTCGTGAAGAGCCACGGGAGCGCGAACTCGAAGGGCGTCGCCAACGCGATCCGAGTCGCGGCGCGAATGGTGCGCAATGACATCACCCGAAAGATCGGCGACGACCTCGACAATTTCCGGGCGCACGCCTTCAACCACGAGGCGGCGTGATGGCGCTTCGCTCGGTCGTCGCGGGAGTGGGGTCGGCGCTGCCGAGGCGCCAGGTATCCAACGCGGAGCTGGCCAAGACGGTCGACACGTCCGACCAGTGGATCGTCGAGCGCACGGGGATCCGCACCCGCTATCTAGCGGGCGAGGGAGAGACGACCGCGACCCTCGCTCGCGATGCCGCGCTAAAGGCGCTCGAGCATGCGGGGATCGAAGCGACCGAGGTAGGCCTGATCGTGCTTGCCACCGCCACTCCCGACCAGACTTTCCCGTCGTCGGCCACGAAGGTGCAGGCGATGCTAGGAATCGACGATTGCATCGCCTTCGACGTCCATGCCGTCTGCACGGGATTCCTTTATGCGCTCACGGTCGCCGATTCGATGCTTCGGTCGGGCGCTGCGAAGACCGCGCTCGTCATCGGCGCGGAAACGTTCAGCCGGATCCTCGACTGGGAGGACCGCGGGACCTGCGTCCTCTTCGGTGACGGGGCAGGCGCGCTCGTCCTCCGCGCCGAGGAAACGGAGGGCGGAATCCTCGCCACTCGCCTCCACGCCGACGGGCGCCACAACGACCTGCTCTTCGTCGACGGCGGACCTTCGACCACCGGCACGGTCGGAAAATTGCGGATGAAGGGGCGCGAGGTGTTCCGGCACGCGGTCGTCAACCTTGCCGGTGTCCTCTCCGAGGTCCTCGACGCCGCCGGCCTCGACGCCAGCGACGTCGACTGGGTGGTTCCGCACCAGGCGAACGCCCGGATACTCGACGCCACGTCGAAGAAATTGGGCCTTCCTGCAGAAAAGGTCGTCGTTACCGTCGACCGCCATGCAAACACCTCCGCAGCATCGGTTCCGCTCGCATTCGACACCGCGGTTCGCGACGGCCGGATCAAGCGCGGCGACATAATCGTGCTTGAGGCGATGGGAGGTGGGTTTACATGGGGCGCGGCAGCGCTCAAATACTGAAATAGATTAGAGAAATTGCGCGAATGTCGAATTGCCGACACATTGCATTTCCGTTACGGTGATGTATCGGCGCAAGAGATGCCGAAAAGGGGGCGGGAGAAGATCAGATGGCCGACCTGGGAATCGCTCGAATTGGGCAGTCCGGCTTGAACGGGACGTTGACGCGTGCAGACCTCGCGGATGTGGTACATCGCAATCTCGGCCTGTCTCGCGCCGAATCGGCCAGCTTCGTCGAGCGCATCCTGCATCACATGTGCCACGCTCTCGCCGAGGGTGAGAATGTGAAGGTCTCCGGCTTCGGAAGCTTCATCCTTCGCGACAAGGGGCAGCGAATCGGGCGCAACCCCAAGACCGGGATCGAAGTCCCCATCGCGCCGCGCCGCGTAATGACGTTCCGCGCAAGCCAGATCCTGCGCGACAGGATAGCGAAATAGCCGCAGTGACGAGCGTCGAGAAAGCTCCCGGCGCTTTTCTGACCATCGGCGAGCTTTCCGCCGAGCTGGGCGTCGCCCAGCATATCCTGCGTTACTGGGAGACCAAGTTCCCGCAGTTGCGGCCGCTTCAGCGGGCCGGCAACCGGCGTTATTATCGTGCCGACGACGTCGACCTCGCGCGACGGATCAATCGACTCCTGAACGAGGAGGGCTATACGATCCGCGGGGTCCAGAAGGTGCTTCGAAGCCATGGCGGCGAAGACGCGGCGAATGTCGCACACGACACGCCAGGGCATGTCGAGGGCCTTGAAGCGCCGCCGCAGCCCAGTCTCGATCTCGGCCGGCTAGTCGCGATCCGCGACCGCCTCGCTTCGGCGCTCTCCGACTGAGACCACCGCGGGATCGTTCGCGAACACATTGCGCACCCTCGCGATCGCCTCGTCGAGCGGGACCCGGCTGACCTCCACGTCCCGCGGGAAGGCGCGCAAGAGCCTCGACGGCATCGCGGCCGAAAGGATGACGAAGACCCCGCGGTCGCCTTCACGGCGGATCAGCCGTCCGAAGGCCTGAGCCAGGCGCGCCCGAACGACGCGGTCGTCATAAGCGCTTCCGCCACCCGCCATGCGGCGCGCCGCGTGAAGAACCGTCGGTCTCGGCCACGGCACCCGCTCCATAATGACGAGCCGCAGCGACTCGCCCGGAACATCGACTCCATCGCGGAGCGCGTCCGTACCGAGAAGCGAGGCATGGGGATCGTCGCGGAAGATGTCGACGAGAGTACCCGGATCGATCGGATCGACGTGCTGCGCGAGGAGCGGCAGGCCGTCGCGCGCCAGCCGGTCCGCAATCCTCGCATGCACGGCCTTCAGTCGCTGGATGGCGGTAAACAGGCCGAGGGTCCCGCCCTGCGCCGCCTCGATCAGCCGTGCGTAGGCGCCGGCGAGTCCGGCAAGATCGCCCTGCTTCACGTCGGTGACGATCAGCACTTGCGAGCATGCGCGATAATCGAACGGGCTGTCCGCTTCGAACTGCCCGACTTTGCAGTCCAGATGAGTCGCTCCGGTGCGCTGCTCCGCCGTCTCCCACCCGTCGCCGCCGCGAAGGGTCGCGGAGGTCACAAGCACCCCTTGCGCTGGCTTCAACACGACTTCGGCAAGCGGTCGCGTCGGGTCGAGCCAGCGGCGGTTGATCGCAACGTCGAACTCGCGGCCGTCGATGCGGTCGACCGCCAGCCAGTCGACGAAATCCTCGTCCGCCGGACCGCCGATTCGAGCCAGCAGCGCGCCCCAGGCAGCAAGCGTCTCGCGCCTCCAGTGGAGGCCGTTGATCGCGCCATCGACCCGCGCCCGCGCCTGGCTGTCGAGCCAGTCGGGAGCATCCTCGAGAACCGCCTCGAGCCGCCGCGACAGCACCGCGAGCGGTTTCTGCAGCGCTTCGAGCGCTTCATGCGCCGCAGCTGCGGCGCCGACCAGTGCACCGTCCGGCTCGGCTAGCTCGGTCTCGAGCCCGTAGCCGGCATCCTGCGCCTTGGCGCGCGCGTAAACGGTCCCCCGGACCTCGGCGAGAAGCCCCTCGATGGGCCCGAAAGCTGCGCCTTCGGCAATCCGCCCGAGCCACCCGTCGGAGGGAAGCGCCCGCGAAGCCTCGATCGCCTGCTCGAGGGCGACGGCACCCTCATCATCGTACGAGGCGACATCCATCAATCTTGCCGCCAACCCGCGCCTTCGCCCCCGCGACTTGCCTTCGGGTCCGACAATCCAGCGCCTGAGCTCGATCGACTCCTGGCCCCCGAAGCAGATCGCGAAGGTCGAATCCGCCGCGTCGAAGAGATGATGGCCCTCGTCGAACACGATCTGCTGGGGCGCAATCTCACGCGATCGCGCGGCGTTGATCATGACCAGTGCGTGGTTGGCGATCACCAGGTCGGCCTCGCGTCCAGCGCGCTCGGCGCGTTCGATGAAGCAGCGGCGATAGTGCGGGCATCCGCCATAGACGCACTCGCCGCGCCGGTCGGTCAGAGCGGTCGAGCCGGCGCGGCGGAACAGGCTGGGAAGCCAGCCGGGCAGGTCGCCGCCGACCATGTCGCCGTCCCTGGTGTAGGCCGCCCACCGGCCGACGAGCTGCGCCAGGATCGCCGCGCGCCCCGCAAAGCCGCCCTGGAGCGCGTCCTCCAGGTTGAGCAGGCAGAGGTAATTCTCGCGGCCTTTGCGGACGACGATCCGCTTCGCCCGCTCCGCCGCGTCCGCGAACAGGCGCGGGCCTTCGGAATCCAGCTGCCGCTGGAGGGCCTTCGTGAAGGTCGAAACCCACACCGTGCCGGCTGACCGCTCCGCCCACAGCGAAGCCGGCGCGAGATAGGCGAGGGTCTTGCCGATCCCCGTGCCCGCTTCGGCGAGCAACATGTTGGGCCCGTCGCGCGACTTGCGCGCAGCGAAGACGGACGCGGCCGCCGAGGCCATCGCCTTCTGCCCCTCTCGCGGCTCGGCATTGCTGCCAGTCAGCTGCGCCAGCTTCGATTGCGCGTCGGTGGGGTCGACTCTGGCTGCAAGGGGCGGCGGCCTGTCGCCCAATTCCTCCCATTGCGGTAGCCGCGAGAATAGCATCCGTTCGCCGCGTTCCGGCCGTTCGAGCCGCTTCGCGACCAACGGCGCCCACCCCCAGCCGAGCCGGTGCAGGCTCGCATTCACGGTCCAAGCCCCTTCCCGCTCGGGCCATCCAGGGGCGGTCAGCCGCTCGATAAGCGCCCCAGCGATTCGCTGGAGGATCGACGCGGCCTCGGACTCGCTCGACGGGGGATCGAGCCCGGCGGAGCGGCTCAATCCCGCGGGAGTCGGCACCGCGAACCGTGCCGGATGGATGAACGCGAAGAGCTCGAGCAGGTCGAGCCCGCTCAGCTCCGCATAGCCCAGCCTCTGACCGACCAGCGGAGCGTTGAGGATGATGTGCGGAGTCTCCGCCGCCCGCGCGATCGCTTCGCCGCGAGTCGCTTCCCGCACCTCTCCGCCGGGAGCTGCGATCCAGATTCCGGCGTGGGTTGCGTGGAGGGCTGGAAGGGGCAATGGAGCGCGCACTTGTCCCACCTTGGCGCGACGAGAACAGAAGAGCAACGAATTTGGACCGCGAAACCATCCGTTCCGCCGCGATGCAGTCGAAGGCATGGCCGTACGAGGAAGCGCGCAAGCTCCTGAAGCGATGGCCCGGGGGGAAGCCCGACGGCGCTCCGGTCATCTTCGAGACCGGCTATGGCCCCTCAGGCCTGCCCCACATCGGCACCTTCAACGAGGTGCTCCGAACGACGTTCGTCCGACGCGCCTATGAGGAGTTGACCGGCAATCCGACGAAGCTGATTGCCTTCAGCGACGACATGGACGGGCTCCGCAAGGTGCCGGACAATGTCCCGAACCAGGAGCTCCTGCACGCCCAACTCGGAAAGCCGCTGACGCAAATCCCCGACCCGTTCGGGAGCCACGACAGCTTCGCCGCGCACAACAATGCGATGCTCCGGAGCTTCCTCGACCGCTTCGGCTTCGACTACGACTTCTTATCGGCGACCGACTGCTATACGTCCGGCCGCTTCGACGAGGTCATTCGCCTGGTCTTGCGCAATTGGGACGGAGTGATGGGCGTGATGCTCCCGACCCTTCGCGAGGAGCGCCGCAAGACCTATTCGCCGGTCCTGCCAATCTCGCCGGAGACCGGCGTCGTACTGCAGGTGCCGGTCGAGGTTGTCGACGCGGAAGCCGGGCTGATCGCGTTCGACGACGAGTGCGGTCGCGTCGAGCAGTCCGCTTTCGGCGGCATGGCCAAGCTGCAGTGGAAGGTCGACTGGGCCGCACGCTGGGTAGCCCTCGGGGTCGATTACGAAATGGCCGGAAAGGACCTCATCGACAGCGCGGTCCAGTCAGGCAAGATCGCGCGGATTCTCGGCGCCCGTCCGCCCGACGGCTTCAACTACGAGATGTTCCTCGACGATAAAGGGGAGAAAATCTCCAAGTCGAAGGGCAACGGCCTCAGCCTCGAGGAGTGGCTGCGCTACGGAAGCGAGGAGAGCCTCGCCTTCTACATCTACCGCGAGCCCAAGAAAGCGAAGAGCCTGCACATCGGAGTCATCCCGCGTGCGGTCGACGAATATTGGCAGTTCCGGTCGAACTATCCGAAGCAGCCGGTCGAACAGCGGCTAGGCAACCCCGTGCACCATATCCACGCCGGCGAGGTGCCGGAGCAGCTGCTTCCGGTTACCTATGGGCTGCTGCTCAACCTCGTTAGCCTGCCGGGTGTCGCGGACAAGGATACGGCCTGGAAGTTTGTCCAGCGCTATGCGCCCGAAACGTCGCCCGACACCCATCCAGAGCTCGACCAGCTGATCGGCCTCGCGGTGAATTACGCACGGGACCTCGTCGTGCCTGGGCTGAAGCGGCGATCGCCCAGCGGCGAGGAAGCTACCGCGCTTCGCGACCTCGATTCGGAGCTGGCGAAGCTGCCAACCGATGCGGACGCCGAGGCGATCCAGCACCTCGTCTTCGAAGTCGGGAAACAGCATTACGGCAAGGAGAATCTCCGCTCCTGGTTCCAGGCGCTCTACGAGACTCTCCTGGGGTCGAGCCAAGGCCCGCGCATGGGAAGCTTCATCGCGCTCTACGGGATCGACAACAGCCGCCGCCTGATCGAGGAAGCGCTTTCCCACTGAGCTAATGGCGGCTTAAGGCAGAAGGCCCGTGCCCGGCCGGCTGACTCCGAACATCTCGGATCGGCTTCGATCGACCGGCAACTCCGCGGATTGGGCCCTCGCCTGATGCCTTGCGTTGGCGTACGGGCAGTCGGACCTGGCGGGTGCAGAACTAAAGGAGACCGCGATCTGCTGCGCCGACAGGGGCGCGACCCAGCAGGCGATCGCAAGGGCGAGCAACTTTGCGACATACATCGTCATCTTCGGCTCCGCGCGCAGTATAGCGCGGTCGAGCCTCGCATTGAACGCAATCTTCATGCGGGGCGTGCCAATTTCTGGCACAATCGGCCGGATGATCGACGATTTTGACCGCGCGCTCCTCGACGAGGTGCAGCTCGACGACGGCCGCACCGCGGATCAGCTGGCCGAATCCGTGCCGCTGTCGCCGTCAGCGATCGCGCGTCGGCTGCGGCACCTTCGCGGCGATGGCTGGATCGCGCGCACGATCGCTCTGCTTTCTTCGCGCCTGACCGAGGACCGCTTGCGGGCGCTGGTGTTCGTCCAGCTCGGCGAGCATGCCGATCATGCGGGCAAGCAGGCGCTTCTGAAGCGGCTCGGCGACTGCGACCAAGTCCAGTTCGCCTACGAGATCAGCGGCGCCAACGACCTCGTCGCGTTCATCGACTGCGCGTCGATGAGCGCCTTCGTCGAGCTCGCCGAGGCCGTGTTCGCAGCCGATTCAACTGTGCACCGCTACGAGTCCGTTTTCGTGAAGCGCGAGCTGAAGTTCGCGCCCTTCGTTCGACTTTCGAACTAGGCTAGCTTCCCTTTTTCGCCGTGATCCAGCGGTCGATTTTCGCTTCCAGGACGGCGAGCGGCAACGCGCCGGTGTCGAGCACCTGGTCGTGGAATTCGCGTATGTCGAACTTGTCGCCGAGCGCTGTCTTGGCCTTGTCGCGGAGTCTCTGGATAGTCAGGGCGCCGGTCTTGTAGGCCGTCGCCTGGCTGGGGATAGCGATGTAGCGTTCGACCTCGGCCGTCGCGTCCGTCTTGCCCATCCCAGAGTGGCCGAGCATGTAGTCGATGGCCTGGTCGCGGGTCCAACCCTTGGCATGGATTCCCGTGTCCACGACCAGCCGCATGGCGCGCAGCATTTCGTCATTGAGGGTGCCGAAGCGGGCATAGGGATCCTTGTACAGGCCCATCGGATAGCCGAGCGTCTCAGCGTAGAGGCCCCAGCCCTCGGCATAAGCGGTGTTCCCGCCGAAGCGCATGAAAGCCGGAAGCCGGTCGTTTTCCTGCGCCAGGCTGATCTGGAAATGGTGGCCCGGCTCGCCCTCGTGAAGGAACAGCGTCGTCATTTCCCAGGTGCTCCGCGAGGGCAAGTCGTAGGCGTTGAAATAGAAGGTTCCCGGACGCGAGCCGTCGGGAGTCCCCTGCTCATACGACCCGCCGGCCTCGAACTTCTCGCGGAAGGGCTCATAGGGGCGGATCACCAGCCCCGCCTTGGGCATATGGTCGAAAAATTCGGGAAGCTTCGGCTCGACCTTCTTCTGTATGTCGTAGAAGCCCTGGGTCAGCGCTTCGCGGCTCTTCGGCTGGAACTTGGGGCTGGTCCGCATGTAATCGAAGAAAGCGTGGAGGTCGCCCTTGAAGCCGACCTCCTGCTTCACCTTCTCGAACTCCTTCGTGATCCGGTCGACCTCGCCAAGGCCGGTCTGGTGGATCTGCTCCGCGGTGAGCGGCAGGGTCGTCGTGGATTCGAGCAGGTAGGCGTAAAGCTTGTCGCCGCCCTTCATATATTTGAGCCCGTCGCCTTCGCGCGCTTTGGCCAGATATTCGTTCTGGAAGAAGTCGCGCAGCCGGGTTAGCGCTGGATAGATCTGGTCGGTAATCGCCGCTCGATATTCCTTGGTCAGCCGCTCGCGGTCCGCTGCCGAAATGCTGTCCGGGAATTGCTTTATCGGACCGTAATAGGGCGACTCATCGGGCGTCTGCTTCAGCTGGTCATTGAGCTGCTCGATCATGTTGCGGACGGTGAGCTTCGTATCGACGACACCGCTCGCCTCGCCTTCCTTGAACCGGCCGATCGCGCGGTCGATGAAGGTGACGAAATCCTTGTGGCGCTTCAGGTTGTTCTCGTAATCCTCGAGCGTCTTGAACGGCGCCGCGCCCTTGCCGCTGGCGAAGGTCGGATAGAAAGTGTGGACCCCGAAGAAGTGATTGATCGGCCGCACCTTGGTCAGGGCAAGAATGTCCGGCTCGAACCCGCGCAGTGCGTCCTTCGTCTGCCATTCGAAGGTGTCGTATGCGAGCTGGTCCGTCTCATCGAGCTTGGACCGGTCGATTGCGCGGAGCCCGGCCAGGTCATGCTCTGCCGCAGCCTTCTCCCCGGCATAATATTCGTCGGTGATGAAGTCGCCGAGGCGGTCCGCATAGCGCGTGTCGCCGCGGAACAGCGCCTGGATGGGGTTGCGCTTGAGGCTCGCCTCGTCGCTTGCCTTGAACAGAGCGAACAGCTTGTCGTGCTCCGTCTGGACCGAAGCAGCGGGCACGGCCGGCGCCGGAACCTGGGCGGCAGCGGCGGAAGCCGAAAGCGCGCAGGTGGCAAGGAACGTTGCGAGGCAAAGTGCACGAGACGCCATCTGTAATTCCCCCGAGTCGAATGTCCGGCTAGTGTCTTAGCTGCTTAAGACAGCAGTTGCACAGCGGCAACCCTGGTCATGTTGAAAAGGGCGCTGCGACCACGCGGCAACGCCCTTTTCGATCAACGTGCGATCCGCGTCTACCAGAAGAAGCCGTAGATTACGTCGACGACCTCGCCAGTGTAGGTGTCCACGAGCAAAGCATCATTATAGTAGCGAACCCACCTGTATGGCCACGGTGCGTAGGGCAGCCGGTATTGGTAAGGATCGTTCAGCCAGTAGTCGGAGCTGTAATAGCTCGGCCACAGGCGCCAGCCGATTCCCCAGCGGTGATAGCTCCAGCCGAACGGATCGAAATAGAATCCGAGGTGGAAGAGCGAGCGGTGATGGTGGCGGTGCTTGTGCCAGTCATACTTGTGGTCGTGGCGCCAGTCGGTCCGCCAATGGTGGTGGTGCGTGTCCCTCGACGCCGTTGCAGGTCTCGGCGCTGGCCGGTCCGGACGCGCCTCGACTGGCGGGCGGACCCGGACGCGCCTCGATTGTTCGCCCGAGCCGCTGGTGCGATCGCTGACGTTCGTCCGTTCGTGACTCCGCCAGTTGGTGACGCTGTCCCCCGCCTTCCGGTCTTCGCCCAGCGTCGGCCGGCCGCGTTCGTTGACGTTCGAATGCCTGACCTCGCGAACAGTCCGTTCGACCTCGACCCTCCGGTTGGGCGCTTCGGCGTGACGCTCGACAATGGCTTGACGCTGGACTCGGGCCCGGTCCCGCGGGTTTGCCGGCCGCTCGACATCGATGTGACGCTCGACCACCGCGGGCCGCTCGCTATCGATTTGCCGCTCGACCACGGCGGGCCGCTCGACGTCGGCGCGGCGATCCGTATTGGATCGGTCGGAGCGGTCGGGGCGTTCGGTGCGTTCAACTCGAACCTCGTGCGCCTCCTGCCGGGCCTCGTTGCGCTGTGGCCCGGATTCAGAACTTCGCGTTTCAGAGTTGGAGCGATTCGAACGGGGTTGGTGCTGAGAGGATTCGCTCTGCGGATCGTCGCTGCCGTTGCGGTGCGGCGGTTCGGCCAATGCGGGACCTGCGGCCGCGCTCGCGAGAAGAATGGAGAGAAGGAACTTACGCATACAGGCCTCGAAAAAGACGAGTCTCACGGATCATTTCAACGCGTTTTTGGAACGGCTCATATGAGCCATTGCTGAACCGTCACGAATTGCGCCGTTCAGCTTGAGGCGCTTGCAAAGGCCTGTTCATCCGGACAAGCCGCAGGCATGCCGATCCTCTCCACAGCGCTGGGCCGAATTGGGTTTGCCGAACGGGGCAGCGGCGGAGTGCCGGTCGTCTTCCTTCACGGCGTCGGTTCCGACAAGTCCGTGTGGAACCCGCAGCTGGACCACTTCTCCCGCGTTTGCCGCTCGATCGCCTTCGATTATCCCGGTTATGGCGAGAGCGGCGAGGCCCCGGATGAGGCTACCCGCGACGATTATGCGACAGCCGTGATCGCGGCGATGGATGCGATGGAAGTCGGGAGCGCGCACATCTGCGGCCTGTCGCTCGGCGGTGTTGTCGCAATCGCGATGCATGCGCTCGCCCCCGATCGCTGCACGTCCCTGATCCTTGCCGACACGTTTGCGGTGCACCCGGAGGGACGCGCCATTTACGAGCGCAGCATTGCCGCGAGCGGCGACCTGCGAACGATGGCCGAGACCCGCGTGGACGTCCTCCTCGCGCAGCCCGCCGACCCGGCCGTGAGAAACGAAGTCGTGGAGACGATGGCGAGAATCGATCCCGCCGCCTATCGAACTGGCGCGGCCGCCGTTTGGCTGGCCGATCAGCGAGATCGGGCCGCGGCGATCGGCGTTCCGACGCTCGTCACTTGCGGCGCGGAAGACAAGATCACGCCGCCATCGCTATCGCATGAGCTCCTCGAGATGATTCCGGGTGCCCGCTACGCCGAGATCGCTCGCTCGGGCCACATCAGCAATCTCGAGCAGCCCGAGGAGTTCAACCGCATCGTCGAGGAGTTCATCGGCATTGGCTGAGGCCTATATCGTGGAAGCCGTGCGAACCGCCGGCGGGCGCCGGGGCGGGGCCCTCAAGGACTGGCACCCGGCCGACCTCGGCGCGGTGGTGCTGGATGCCCTGGTCGAGCGGACTAACGTCGACCGGGCGGTCATCGACGACGTCATTGTCGGTTGCGTAAGCCAGATCGGCGAGCAGAGCTGCCACGTCGGGCGAAGCATGGTGATGGCGTCGAAGCTCCCCGACTGCGTGCCCGCCGTCACAATCGACCGGCAGTGCGGCAGCTCGCAGCAATCGATCCACTTCGCCGCCCAGGCGGTAATGAGCGGCACCCAGGACCTGGTGATCGCCGCCGGTGTCGAGAGCATGACCAGGGTGCCGATGGGCACGCCCGTCTTTCTTCCGCTCCAGGCCGGCATCGGCACGGGCCCGTGGCCGAAGTCGGTACTCGAGCGCTTTGGCGTAACCGAGTTCACGCAGTTTCGCGGCGCCGAGATGATGGCGAGGAAATACGGCCTGTCCCGGGAGGAACTCGATGCCTTCGCGCTGGACAGCCATCGAAAGGCTGCGGCGGCGACTCAAGCGGGCGCATTTGGCGCGGAGATCGTCCAGGTCGGAGACCATCGACGCGATGAAGGCATTCGCCATGACGCGTCGATCGAAGCGCTCGCGGGCCTGGCGACCCTGGTTCCGGACGGCGTGATCACCGCCGGCAACGCCAGCCAGATCTGCGACGGGGCCGCTGGCGTGCTCGTCGCGAGCGAGGCGGCTCTGAAGGCACACGGCCTAAGGCCGCTCGCGCGGATCGACCAGCTCACCGTGACCGCCGGCGACCCCGTCATCATGCTCGACGAGCCGATCCGGGCCACGCGCATCGCCCTCGAGAAGTCGGGCCGGAGGATCGAGGACATCGATCTCTACGAGGTCAACGAAGCGTTCGCCCCGGTCCCGCTCGCCTGGCTCAAGGATACCGGCGCCGATCCGGCGAAGCTCAACGTCCACGGCGGCGCTATTGCACTTGGACACCCGCTGGGCGCCTCGGGAGCGAAGCTGATGGCGACGCTCGTTCACGCGTTGCGGCGGCGCGGCGGACGCTTCGGACTGCAGACGATGTGCGAAGGCGGCGGCATCGCCAACGTGACGATTATCGAGGCGCTGCAATAGTCGAGCGTGAGAGCGCTGGTCTCTATTTAATCATTCTCTTTTGCCTAACCTATTGTTAACCTGCGCGACTGGGTGGGCAGCTCGAGTCGGGAGCCTTGTGATGGCGTACCGTGTTTCGCTTATCCCACTGATTTTCGTGGCAGCACAGAGCTTTGCCGTTCCAGCACATGCTCAGGATTATCCGGTCGTCGCCCAATGGAACATGGACAACACGTTCGGGACGACGATGGAGGACACGAGCGGCAACGGCAATGACGGCACGCTGTTCAACGTGGTCACGTCGGACAGCGGCTATATCTTCGATGGCAGCTCGTCCAAGGTCCTCGTTCCGAGCTCATCGAGCCTGATTCCGGGAACGAAGAACGTCACGTGGACGGTCCAGATCCAGTCGGACCGCCCTCCTCCCGTGGGCGGCGACTATGACCTCGTACGAAAGGGAACGAGCGTCAAGACGGGCGGCGAGTACAAATCTGAGATCGTCTACAACCGGGGCATCGGAAAGGCGTTCTGCGCGGTCCACGATGCGCTCGGAAACAAGGCGTCGATCCGGGGAACGACGAATGTCACCGACGGTCAGCTCCACACGATCACGTGCATAAAGACGCCCACCGGCATTACGCTTCAGGTCGACGCGCTCGCACCGCGAACCCGCGCCGGGAACTTGGTCGGTCCGATCAGCACCACGAAGCCGCTGATGATCGGCGTCAAGGCGTCGACCAGCACCGGCAGTGACGGCGATTGGTACTATGGCACTATCCGCAGCGCGACGGTATCGATCGAACCCTGAGCCGGGCTGGCGAGGTTTAGCTGTCGTCGCGAGTTGAATGCGAATGATAGGCGCGCGGTGCTGAAACCTGCAGCTTCATCCCCGTCGCGTCCATAAGGTCGCCGACCAGCAAAGGCGTGAAGAACTCCACGCCGAACCAGCCGAGGTCGGCCCAGGCGACGCGCGCCTGAAGGACTGTCGTCCCGCAGGTCAGCTGAACGATGTCGCCGGCGCTGCAGCGAGAATCGGATTCCAGCAGGGCGCCTGTCCGCGAGATGTCGCGGATTCGCACCGGCGTCGGGCCTTCGCCAGCGTTCAGTTCTGCGGAGAGGAAGACGCGCGAGCGCTTCTCCTCACGTTTCGGTACGGTAACTGCCCCCACGGCTCGCCTCTCCTTGGATCAGCGCTCGAAATATACCCAATCTAGACTAAGAATTTGCTAACGAAGGTAAGTGGCTTCCGAGTGGAGCTTTCTGCGAGCGCCGCTATATCCGCTGGCGATGCCGGCCAGCGAACATCCCCGCGAATATCGGAGTGGATCGGACGAGCGCACGCTTCGCGACGCGCTGGCCTGTTTCGCGACAGGCGTAACCGTCGTCACCTGTGTCGATGCGGAGAAGCGCCCGTTCGGTCTAACGGTCAACAGCTTCACCTCGGTGTCGCTCGATCCGCCACTTTTGCTCGTCTGCATTGCCAAGGGAGCGCGCTGCGCGCCGGCCCTGGCGGAAGCGGCCCATTTTGCGGTGAACGTCCTGCAGACCGGACAGCAGCCCGCTTCGATCAGCTTTTCGACGCGCGATGAAGACCGCTTTGGAAAGACGCCCTGGTCGATCGGCGAGACGGGAGCGCCGCTGCTGATGGAGTCGCTGTGCGTGTTCGAGTGCGAGCGCCACGCGGTCCACGACGGGGGAGATCACCACATGCTCACCGGCCGCGTCGTGCGCGCGAGCTTCGACCCCAACATCGATCCCTTGCTGTACTTCCGCGGGCGCTACCGCCGGTTGCATTTCGACTAGTCGGTGATGAGCTTCTCCGGGTGCCTGACGAGCATCCGCATGATCGCGGCGATCGCACCGCCGATCACCAGTCCGACGATCGCGGCTCCGAGCGCCCCGGCGAACCACTCGATTGCGCCTTCGAGCCGTCCCGCCCGTCCTGCAATCCCCTCACCGATGCCATGGATGAGTTCCGGTACCGCTACCAGAATGTGAAGCTCCTCCAGGCCGTGCAGCAGGATCCCGCCCCCGACCCAGAGCATTGCCGCCGTCCCGATGCCGGATAGCGCGGACAGCAGCTTCGGCACGACACGGACGAGTGCGCTTCCGACGGTGCGCACGGTACGATTGCTCCGCCGCGCCATGTGCAGGCCGATATCGTCGAGCTTCACGATCAACCCGACCAGGCCGTAAACGCCCGCGGTAATCGCCAGCGCAACTGCGGCAAGGGCGGCCGCGGTCACCGCCAAAGACCTATCGTCCAGGCTTGCAAGCGCGATGGCCATGATCTCCGCGGACAGGATGAAGTCGGTCCGGATCGCGCCCTTCACTTGCAGCCTTTCAAGCTCGCGCGGGTCGCCGGCCGTATGCACCAGCGCGTCTTCGTGCTGATGATCGTGAAGAAGATTCTCCAGGATCTTCTCGGTCGCTTCGAACGCGAGATAGGCGCCGCCGATCATGAGCAGCGGCGTCACAAGGAACGGGGCGAACGCGGTGAGCAGGATCGCGCCGGGAAGCAGGAGCAGCAGCTTGTTCTTGAGCGAGCCCCAGGCGATCTTGCCGATGATCGGAAGCTCTCGTTCCGGGGCAAGCCCGACGACGTAGCGCGGGGTGACGGCGGTATCGTCGATGACGACGCCGGCCGCTTTGGCGCTGGCCTTGCCCGCCGCCCCCGCAACATCGTCGACGGTCGAAGCGGCAAGCTTGGCGATGGTCGCGACGTCGTCGAGCAATGCAATCAGGCCGGAAGGCATCAGTTGCGCTTAGGCGAACCGCTTGCGGTTCGGAAGCAATTCGCGCACTTGCCCGGACATGCTTGGCATCGACTTCATCAGGGACAATCTCCCCGCCGTCGAGAAGGCGATCAGGGACAAGGGGCTCAGCCTGGACCTCGACGCGGTCGTCGCGGCCGCGGCCGAAGTGCGTCATCTCAAGACGCGGATCGACCAGCTTCGCGCCGAGCGAAACAGCATCAGCGCGTCCTTCAAGGATGCGCCCCCGGAGGAGCGTGCGGCGCTCGGAGCGAAGGCGAAGGAAGCGGGCGCGAAAGCGGGCGAGTATGAAAAACGGCTTGGCGAGCGGGAAGCTGCTCTCAAGGAATTGCTCCTGCGCGTCCCGAACATTCCCTATGTGGGCGCGCCAATCGGGCCGGACGAGAGCTATAACGAGGTCATCCGAACCGTCGGCGAGCCGCCGAAGTTCGCCTTCGAGCCGCTAGACCATGTCGCCCTTATCGAGAAGAACGATTGGGCCGACCTAAGCCGCATCGTCCACGTATCGGGGTCGCGGACCTATTGTCTGAAGGCCCGCTTGGCGCTGCTCGAAGCGAAGTTGATGGCCTGGGCACTGGGCAAGATCGCCGATGCCGGTTTCACGCCGATCACGGTGCCTGCGATCGCGCGGCCCGAAGCCTTCTTCAACCAGGGCCAGTTCCCCGGCCACATGGAAGAGACCTATCATCTGCCTGAAGACGACCTGTGGCTGGCTGGGACCGCGGAGGTGGCGCTGACCTCGCTTCATTCGGGCGAGATTCTCGAGGCTGAAAAGCTTCCGGTTCTTTATGCCGGCTACTCGCCCTGCTTCCGCCGCGAGGCCGGTAGCGCCGGCAAGGACGTTCGAGGGCTACTGCGCGTCCACCAGTTCGTGAAGGTCGAGCAATACGTCATTTGCGAGGCGGACGACGCCGTCTCGGCCGAATGGCACGCGAAGCTCCTGGGGCTTGCCGAGCAGCTGCTCGCGGAGCTCGAAATCCCGTACCAGGTGATCGAGACCTCGACGGGCGACATGGGGCTCGGCAAGTATCGGATGAACGATATCGAGAGCTGGGTGCCGAGCCTCGGCAAGTATCGCGAGACGCACAGCTGCTCGACGTTGCACGACTGGCAGGCGCGGCGGGCGAACCTCCGCTATCGCGGCGCCGACGGGAAGGTGCGGTTCGCGCACACGCTCAACAATACGGCGCTCGCGTCTCCAAGGATTCTCGTCCCGCTCGTGGAGAACCACCAGACCGCGGACGGGCGCGTCAAGCTTCCGAAGGCGTTGCAGGAGCTGATGGGAGGCGAATTCCTCTGAGCGACGACAGCGCCCCCGGCGCTCTCGCGCGGCTCAAGGAAGTCGCCTCGCTCGCCAGCCGCTTCTGGCGTGGCTTCGGCTACCGCGGCCCGCGCGGCCCGGAAGACGGAATTCCGGCCATGGTCATTCCGGGATTCATCGCCAGTGACTGGACTACGACGGAACTTCGGCGCGCGCTTGGGGAGGGGGGCTTTCGAGTCCATCCGTGGCAGCAGGGGATCAATTGGGGCGCTCGTCCCGACACCATGGAGACTCTGAAGCGGGCGCTCGAACTGTGCGGACATGGCGAGCCGGTTGTGTTGGTTGGCTGGAGCCTAGGTGGCCTCTATGCGCGTGAGCTTGCGCGGGCCGAGCCGAAGAGGGTGCGGGCGGTGGTAACCCTGGGAACGCCCGTGTGGGGCGACCGCCGCCGCCATACGAACGTGTGGAAGCTTTACGAGTGGATCGCCGGGCACCCGGTGGACCGGCCGCCGATTGCGGAGAGCCCGGAGAAGCCGCCGGTACCGACGCTGGCGATCTGGTCGCGGCGAGACGGGATTGTCGGCGTCCCGTCGGCCAAAGGCACCGAGGAGACCCGCGACGCGGAAGCCGAGGTCAGCTCTACCCACATGGGCTTCGCCGTGTCGAAGCGCGGCACCCGCGCGGCGGTCGCGGAGATCGTGCGTTTCCTGAAGGAAATCGAGGCTTCCGAGTCGCTCCATTGACTCTCGCCAGCGACTCGCTGGATAAGAACAAAAGCAGAACAGAAACGTTGTGAGTCGTGTGGCGAAAGGCTTGTCTTTCCTCGCCGGCGGAGCCGTCTCCGCTGGGCGCAATATCTCCTCTCCCGGATTTCCGGGGGAGGTGGCGCGCGAAGCGCGTCGGAGGGGCTCCTCCCCCAGCTATGCACGTCTCCCTCTGCTCGAAATCGAAGGGAGGAAAGCCACCCTTTCAGAACTTTTCGCCGCAAGCCCGCGCGATTGCGGCTGGGCCGGGTTCCTCCTGCCGCAGGTCGACCGGTCGAAGCCGGTCCTTTGGGTGCAGGAGCGCATGGCGATCCTGGAGAGCGGACGGATCTATCCGCCTGGCCTTGGCGGTACCGACATCGTCCATGTCGAAGCGCGCGACGCACGCGACGCCCTGTGGGCGATGGAGGAGGGCATAAGATGCTCCGCCCTCTCGGCCGTGATCGGGGAAGTGTACGGCGACCCGGCAGCGCTCGACTTCACCGCGACGCGCCGGCTCGCGGTCGCATCGGAGCGGAGCCGCGTGCCCTGCTGGCTGGTCAGGCTCGGCGGGATCGCGAATTTGAGCGGCGCCCGGATGCGCTGGCGGATCGCAAGCGCGCCGTCGTTTTCCAACCCGCTCGATCCGCGTGCGCCGGGCGTGCCGGCGTGGAGTGCCGAGCTGTTTCGCGCGCGCGGGCATCAAGCAGGCCGGTGGAGCGTCGCTCATGAAACGGGTGCTTTCCATCTGGTTGCCGCATCTGGCGATCGAGCGTTGGGCGAAGAACAGCGACTTTCCGCCTGACGCCTGTCCTGAGCGAAGTCGAAGGGCGCCGGTCGTCCTCACCGTCGAAGGCACGCACGGCCCGATCATCCATGCAGCAACGAAAGCGGCTGCGGCGCGCGGGGCGAGGGTTGGCGCGAGGCTGACTGACGCCCGCGCTCTCGACCCTGCGCTGGTCGCCGTCCCGGCCGATCCCGAAGGCGATAGCGCTCTCCTCCAGAGGCTTGCGAAATGGTCGCAGCGCTGGTCGCCGCTCGTCGAGGTGGATGGCTCGGACGGGCTTCGGCTGGACGTCACCGGAGTGGCGCATTTGTTCGGCGGAGAGCCGGCGCTGGCCGAGGATGTCCGCCAGCGCTTCGCTTCGGCGGGGCTGAAAGTGCGGGTGGCAATCGCGCCGACTGCGGCGGCGGCCTGGGCATTCAGTCGCTTCGGAGGCGACGAACTTTCCCTGCTGCACGTGTCTGCACTCCGGCTGGAGCCCGACACTGTGCGTACGCTTGGGCGGCTGGGACTGAAGACGATCGGAGCGGTTGCCGCTTTGCCCCGTCTCGCGCTGGCGCGGCGGTTCCGGGGAGCAGACGATGTCGTCGATGCGCTCGACCGCGCGTTCGGGAGAAAGCCGGAACCGCTGACCGCCCTTGCCGACGAGCCGCCGCCGCGAGCGAGCCTTCGCCTCGAAGAGCCGGCGACTTATCCGGAAGCGGCGCCGCAGGCGCTAGGGCGGCTCATTCCCAAGCTCGTCGCCGAGCTGGAGGAGCGGCGCCTCGGCGCGCGCAAGCTGTCGCTGCACGGGTTCCGGGTTGACGGCAGCGTCGCCACCATCTCGGTCGCGACCGCCATCCCCAGCCGCGACCCGAAGCATCTCCATCGGCTGCTCGCCGACAAGGCCGCGGCGCTCGACCCGGGATTCGGCTTCGACGCTTTCGCTCTGGTCGTTGATTGGACCGAAAGCCTTGGCGCGGCGCAGGAAAGCCTGGTCGAGGAGCCGAGCGGAGAGCGGGACCTCGCCCGGCTCGTCGATCGGCTGACGGTGAAGCTTGGCGCTCGTGCGGTGCGCAAGCCGCAACCGTTCGAAAGCCATTTGCCTGAGCGCGCTAACGGTTGGCACCCTGCCCTCGATCAAAGTGATGCGATCACGCTTCCGGTTACACCACGACCTCAACGTCTCCTCGACCGTCCCGAAGCGATCGCCGTCATCTATGCGACTCCCGAAGGCATGCCGCGCCGCTTCGTCTGGCGGCGCGCGGTGCACGACATCTCCCGCGTCGAAGGCCCCGAACGGATCGCGCCCGAATGGTGGCGCGAGCGATCGACTGCTCGTCTTCGCGATTATTACCGCGTCGAAGACCAGGCCGGCCGCCGCTACTGGATCTATCGCGAGGGCCTCATCGGCGACGGCCGCGGCGGCGTGCCCAACTGGTATCTCCACGGGCTGTTCGGCTGATGCTCAATTTTATTTCACACGAAGGCACGAAGGCACGAAGGACACAAAGAGGTCGAACGATCCCACTACATTCTTCGTGTTCTTCGTGCCTTCGTGTGAATCCAATCTGGGCTCCTGCCTTCGCAGGAGCGCACAATGCCTGAGCAGGAAGGATTTGCCCGCCTCAAGCTGGTTCGCACTGGCGACATGCCCCCCGCGCCGGTGGAACGTGCACCTTATGTCGAGCTCGGCGTCGCGTCGCCTTTCTCCTTCCTTCGCGGAGCATCGGACGCGATCGAGCTGGTGTTGCGTGCGCTTGAGCTTGGAATGGACGCCATCGGCATCGCAGACCGCAACACGTTCGCCGGAGTAGTCCGGATGCACAGCGCGTGCACCGGCGCGGGGATCAGGCCGCTGATCGGCTGCCGGCTGGATTCGACGGACTCGCCGTCACTGCTCGCCTATCCAATCGATCGCGACGGCTATGGCCGTCTCTCGCGGTTGCTCAGCCTCGGCAAGATGCGCACCGAAAAGGGCGAATGCGAACTCGCGCTGCAAGATGTTGCCCAGCATTCCAACGGCATCGCCTTCATCGCCTGGCCTTCCGAAAATCTCGACGCGTTCGAAGCCGAGCTGCCACGGCTTCGCGACTCCATTCCATCGCTTCGCCATGTCGCGGCGTCATATCTCTACAGCGGTAGCGACGTCGCCCGGATCGAGCGGCTCGACCGGATGGCGCGGGCCAACGGCTGCACGATCCTGGCGACCAACGACGTCCACTATCACGCGCCGGAGAAGCGGCCGCTTCAGGACGTGATGACCTGCATCCGCGAAAAGACAACGATTGCGAAAGCCGGCTTTCTCCTGAACCCTAACGCCGAGCGACACCTCAAATCGCCAGCCGAGATGGCGCGGCTGTTCGCCCGCTGGCCGCATGCGATTTCGGCGACGCGCGAATTCGCCGACAGCCTCAACTTCAGCCTCGACGAGCTTCGCTATGAATATCCGAGGGAAACAGTGCCCGACGGGCGCACGCCGCAGCAGCATCTCGAGCACCTAACCTGGCAAGGCGCGCACAAAAGGTGGGGCAAGCGAATCCCGTACAAGGTGCTCGCGCAGCTCAATCACGAGCTGAAGCTGATCGAGCGGCTCGACTTCGCGCGCTATTTCCTGACCGTCCACGACATCGTCGATTTCGCGCGCGGGCTCGACCCGCCGATCCTGTGCCAGGGACGCGGGTCGGCAGCGAACAGCGCGGTCTGCTACTGCCTGGGGATCACCGCCGTCGATCCGGCGATGAACGACCTGCTCTTCGAGCGCTTCATCTCCGAGGAGCGCCGCGAGCCGCCCGACATCGACGTCGATTTCGAGCATGAGCGGCGCGAGGAGGTGATCCAGCACATCTACGAGAAATACGGCCGCGACCGCGCCGGGATCGCGGCGACCGTGATCCATTACCGCCCGCGCTCGGCGATCCGCGAGGTCGGCAAGGTGATGGGACTGTCGGAAGACGTGTGCGGGGCGATGGCCTCGACCGTCTGGGGCCATATGGACGCCGAGCTCGAGGAGGGCCGCGCCAACGACGCCGGGCTCGACCTTTCCGACCCGCATTTGAAACGCACCATCCGCCTTGCCGAGCAGCTGGTCGGGATGCCGCGCCATTTGTCGCAGCATGTCGGCGGCTTCATCCTGACCGAACGGCTGCTCACCGAGACGGTCCCGATCGGCAACGGCGCGATGGACGACCGCACCTTCATCGAATGGGACAAGGACGACATCGACGAGCTTGGGATCCTCAAGATCGACGTGCTCGCGCTCGGCATGCTGACCTGCATCCGCAAATGCTTCGATCTCATTGAGCAACACCACGGCGAACAATGGGAGCTGGCGACGATCCCGCAGGAGGAGCCGGAGGTCTACGACATGCTCTGCCGCGGGGATTCATTGGGCGTGTTCCAGGTCGAGAGCCGGGCGCAGATGAACATGCTGCCGAGGCTCAAGCCCCGCTGCTTCTACGATCTCGTCATCGAGGTCGCGATCGTCCGGCCGGGGCCGATCCAGGGCGACATGGTGCACCCCTACCTCAAACGCCGGTCGGGCAAGGACCCGATCCTCTTCCCCTGCCCGTCGCCCGAGCATGGACCTCCGGACGAACTGGAGAAAATCCTCGGCCGAACGCTGGGCGTTCCGATCTTCCAGGAGCAGGCGATGAAGATCGCGATCGACGCGGCGAATTTCAGCGCCGAGGAAGCCAATCAGCTGCGGAAAGCGATGGCGACCTTCCGGTCCAGGGGGAATATCGAGCAGCTGCAGGACAAGATGGTGGGGCGAATGGTCGGGCGCGGCTATGATCCCGATTTCGCGCAGCGCTGCTTCGACCAGATCAAGGGCTTCGGCGAATATGGCTTTCCGGAGAGCCACGCGGCGAGCTTCGCGCACCTTGTCTACGTGTCGAGTTGGCTCCGGTGGAAATATCCCGCGGCGTTTGCGTGCGCGCTGCTCAATTCACAGCCGATGGGATTTTACGCGCCCGCACAGATCGTCCGCGATGCCAAGGAACATGGCGTCGAGGTCCGCGAGGTCGATGTGAACCACAGCGATTGGGATTGCACGCTTGAGCCTCCCCTCTCGCTTGCTGGAGGGGAAGAGGCACTAAGTGCCGAAGGGGAGGGTCTGTCAGAGGAAATTTCGCACAACAGTCCCACCCCCCAACCCCCTCCCGCGAGCGGTAGGGGGAGGGTGGCCCTCCGCCTCGGCCTGCGCCAAGTCGACGGATTGCATCGCGAAGCCGCTGAGCGGGTGGTTGCTTTGCGACCCTACGCTTCAGTCGAGGAGCTTCTCTCGCGCGGAAAAGTGCCCGTTCATGCAATCCAGCGCCTCGCCGCAGCCGACGCTTTCCGATCGATGAACCTCGACCGGCGCGCAGCGCTCTGGGACTCTCGCGCTCTCAAGCAGGCGCCCGACCTCCCGCTGTTCGCCTTTGCCGAAGCACAGGACGAGGGGGCGGAAAACGCGCCGGCGAAGCTTCCGCCCATGCCGCTCGCCGAGCATGTGATCGGCGACTACCAGACGGTACGGCTGAGCCTCAAAGCTCACCCGATGCACTTCCTTCGGGCGCATTATGCTGCACAGAAGTTCGTCACTGCCGAGGAATTGAAGTCGCTCAAGGACGGCAGGCGCCTCTCGATCTCCGGCGTGGTCCTGATCCGCCAGCGTCCAGGAACGTCCAAGGGCGTCGTCTTCATCACCATCGAGGACGAGACCGGAATCGCCAACCTGGTCGTCTGGCCGCATGTCTTCGAAAAGCAGCGCAAGATCGTCATGGGCGCTCGACTGATGACTGCGCACGGAGTGGTCCAGAAGGATCCCGACAGCGATGTCATCCACGTCGTCGCTGCCCGGCTCGAGGACCATACCGCCCTCCTCAGCCGTCTAAGCGACGATTCGCTGCTGCCTTCGACGCTGGAAAAGCCTGACCATGCGGGGAGTTGGGGACGGCCGCCGAATCGCCACCCGCGCAACGCGGAAATCATCCCGAAAAGCCGCGATTTCCACTAAGTCATTCATGTGGCAGCAATTTCCATGAACCATTGCTGCCACAAAGCCCTGTTAGACGGACGATCATGAAACGGATTTTGCTCACCCTCGCAGCGCTGGCGGTCCTGTCCGGACCGGTGATGGCGTCGGCCAAGAGCCCGCTCGAAGGGCGCTGGAAGAACGGCGCTATGGAAGTCGAAATCGCCCCGTGCGGCGGCGACCTGTGCGGCACCGTCGTCAAGGCATCGCCGAAGCAGCAGGCGAAGGCCGAGCGCGGAAGCGATACCGACCTTATCGGCGCAAGGCTGATCAATGACATCGAACGAACCGGCGACGGCACCTATCGCGCGAACGTCTTCCTCGCCGACCGGAACATGCACGCGCGCGGCACGATCCGCCAGCTGTCGGCCAATCAGCTGAAGGTCCGCGGCTGCCTGTTCGGAATCATCTGCAAGTCCAAGACCTGGGTCCGCATCCGTTAGGACAGATACGTCTCGCGAGAGCTGATCTCGCCCGAAAGGATCGCCGCCTGAAGTCCGGTCATGTCGTCCGCCCAATAACGGTCGGAAATGAGTCGGGGGCTGATCTTGCGAACCTTCGAATGAATCCTCTGCAGCTTACTCGACGTCTTGAGCGGAGCGTGGAAATCGACTCCCTGCGCCGCGGCGATCAGCTCGACGGCGATCACGCCCGCGGCATTGCGCGCGACCTGCCCGGCCTTGCGCGCCGCGATCGGCGCCATCGACACATGATCCTCCTGGCCCGCTGACGTCGGGATCGAGTCGACGCTCGCCGGGTAGGCCAACGACTTGTTCTCGCTGACCAAAGCCGCTGCCGCAACCTGCGGGATCATCAGCCCGGAGTTCACGCCGCTGTCCTCGACCAGGAAGGGCGGCAGCCCGCTCATCTTCGGGTCGACGAGGACGCTGGTCCGCCGCTCGGAAATGCTTCCGACTTCGCACAACGCCATGGCGATCGTGTCGGCGGCGAAGGCCACCGGCTGGGCGTGGAAATTGCCGCCCGAGATGGCGCCGTCCTCGTCGGGGAAGAGGATCGGATTGTCGGTAACCGCCCCCGCTTCGATGGTCAGCGTCCGCGCTGCATTGGTCAGCAGGTCAAGCGCAGCGCCCATCACCTGCGGCTGGCAGCGGAAGCTGTAGGGGTCCTGGACCTTTCCGCAGCGGGCGTGGCTTTCGACGATCTCGCTGCCGTCGAGAAGCGCCGTGAGCGCCACCGCGACGCGGATCTGGCCAAGCTGTCCGCGAAGCTCGGAGATTCGAGGATCGAACGGCTTCACGCTTCCCTTGAGCGCATCGACCGACAGCGCGCCCGCCGCGATCGCCGCGCCGAAGACTCGCTCGCCCGCGAACAGCGCATCGAGGGCGATGGCCGTGCTCGCCTGCGTTCCGTTGATCAGCGCGAGGCCCTCCTTCGGACCAAGCTCGAGAGGTGGCAGCCCAATGGTCCGAAGCACGTCCATGGCTGGGAGAATCGTACCGCGATGATCGATTCGGCCGTGGCCCATCAGAGCAGCCGTCATGTGGGCCAGGGGCGCGAGGTCGCCACTCGCGCCGACGCTCCCCTGCGACGGGATGACCGGGATGGCATCATTGTCGAGCAGCGCTTGGAGGGCGTCGATCACCAGAGGGCGCACGCCGGAATGACCGCGACCGAGCCCGAGCAGCTTCAGCAGGATCATCAGCCGCGACACGTTGCGCGGAAGCGGATCGCCGATGCCGGCGCTATGCGACAGGATCAAATTTGTCTGGAGCTCAGCCAGCCGGTCGTTCGGAATCCGCGTGTTCGCGAGCAACCCGAACCCAGTGTTGATCCCGTAGACCGTCTCGCCGCCCGCGACGATTCGATCGACGGAAGCAGCTGCGTTGGCGATACGCTGCATCGACACGTCGTCGAGACGGCCTTCATCGCCGGCCCAAAGCTCGCGGAGGTGATGGAGCGTGATCTGCGTCGGGTTGAGCTTCACTTGGTCACCATCGGGAGGTCGAGGTCCTGCTCTTTCGCGCATTCGATCGCGAGTTCATAACCCGCGTCGGCGTGACGCATCACGCCGGTCGCGGGGTCGTTCCACAGCACCCGCTCCAATCGCCTCGCTGCATCGTCGCTGCCATCCGCCACGATCACCTGCCCGGCGTGCTGGGAATAGCCCATGCCGACGCCGCCGCCGTGGTGGAACGACACCCAGGTCGCGCCGGACGCGCAGTTGAGAAGCGCATTCAGGACCGGCCAATCGGAGACGACGTCGCTTCCGTCCTTCATGCTCTCGGTCTCGCGGTTGGGCGAGGCAACGGAGCCGCTGTCGAGGTGGTCGCGGCCGATGACGATCGGCGCCGCGACTTCACCGTTTCGCACCATCTCGTTGAAGGCGAGACCCAGGCGGTGCCGCTGCCCGAGTCCGACCCAGCAGATGCGCGCCGGAAGTCCCTGGAAGGCGATCCGCTCGCGCGCCATGTCGAGCCAACGATGCAGGTGCTTGTCCTCAGGGATCAGTTCTTTGACGCGCTGGTCGGTGCGGTAGATGTCCTCCGCATCGCCGCTCAGCGCCGCCCAGCGGAACGGGCCGATGCCGCGGCAGAAGAGCGGGCGGACGTAGGCCGGGACAAAGCCCGGGAAATCGAAGGCGTTGGTGACTCCCTCGTCGAAGGCTTCCTGGCGGATGT
>Ga0207706_10000253_pt1 | contig 58135 bp, 58 predicted proteins | sample KBSC53metaG_FD_184318 | JGI IMG/M metagenome (GOLD analysis project Ga0207706, IMG submission 184318) | Corn rhizosphere microbial communities from Kellogg Biological Station, Michigan, USA - KBS C5-3 metaG (SPAdes) (version 2) | ecosystem: Host-associated > Plants > Roots > Rhizosphere > Soil ... | reverse complement strand
GTCAGCGGGAAGTGAAAATGGCCAACCTGACCACCATCCGGAATGCGCGCGACCTCGTAAATCGTGCGGTCGTAGCGGGTCTTCACTTCCTCGGGATATTCGACGACCTCGTAGATGAAGTCGCCGAGGTGAAGGACAAAGCCGAGCTGCTCAGCGGGCGGCTTGCGCTCGTCCTCAAAGATCATCCGACGATAAGCGTTGAGCTTGCCCTCATTGACGTCCTGGCAGCTGACGAAGGCGAAGTTGACCTGGCGTGGGTCATTTGCCTCGGGCGCGGTGATGGTGCGGCCGATGCGGCTGCCGTTCCCGTCAGCGTCGGTGAAGCGGTACCAATAAATCGCGGCGGGTTTGAGTTTCCCTACAAGCACGCGCGCCGTCCAGTCGGCAGAAGCCAACACGGGCACGCGTGTGCTGGCGACGACTCGGCGGAATTGTCGGTCCTCCGCCACTTCGACGGTGAGTTCTTGGCGCGTGCCCAACGGAAACGGGCGGCGAGTCCACAGGATAACGCTGGTCGGGTCCGGGTCGCCGGACGCGACACCTTCAGGATAGAGATCGCGCCGCTCTCTCCAGTTCGTGCGGGAGGCGCGAGCTGGTCCACACCAGGCCAAGGACGCGCCGATTGCCGCCGCTGCCTGAACGAACTCGCGGCGGCTGAGCGTCATGACCTATCTCCTCCGAAGTCTCTCCGCATGCCAAGCCAGATGATCGGCCATGAACGTCGAGATGAAATAGTAACTGTGGTCGTACCCTGGCTGGATCCGCAGCGTCACAGGGATGCCGGCCTTGGCGCATGCTGCTTCGAGCAGCTCCGGCCGCAATTCCTTTTCGATGAACGGGTCCGCATCGCCGACATCGACGAGAATTTCGGGCAACCGCGCGCCATCCTCGATCAATGCAACGGAATCGTGCCTTCGCCATGATGCTCTATCCGCGCCGAGATAGCCGGTGAGCGCCTTTTGCCCCCACGGTACCTGGCCGGGCGCCACGATCGGAGCGAAGGCAGAGACCGAACGAAACAGGTCGGAGTTGCGAAGCGCGACTGTAAGTGCGCCATGACCCCCCATGGAATGACCCATGATTCCCTGCCGGTAGGCGTCGAGCGGATATTCTCCCACGACTAATGCCGGCAGCTCTTCAGTCACATAGGTCCACATCCGGTAGTGCTTCGACCAGGGTTCCTCGGTCGCGTCGACGTAAAAGCCCGCTCCCAGCCCGAAGTCCCATGCTCCTTCGGGAGCAGTCGGAACGTCCGGTCCGCGGGGGCTCGTATCCGGCGCGACGAAGATCAGGCCGTGATCCGCGCAGGCCGCGCGAAATTCGCCTTTTTCGGTCACGTTCGCGTGCGTGCAGGTGAGTCCCGAGAGATACCAGACGACGGGAAGCCTCTCCCCGCTCTCGGCCTGTGGCGGAAGGAAGATCGAGAAGGTCATGTCGGTCGAGGTTGCCCGCGACCGATGCTTCACGACGAGCTGCCGTCCGCCGTGCGACTTGTTTTCGGAGAGAATCTCGATCGTCACTATTGCGGACGATGCAGACCGCAAAGCTTGTTGCCATCCGGGTCGCGCAGATAGGCAAGATATAGCTTGCCGAACGCATTCTCGCGATAGCCGGGTGGATCCTCGCACGGCGTGCCGCCCGCCGCGACTCCCCGCTGGTGCCAGGCATCGACCTCTTCAGCGCTGTCGAAATTGAACCCGATCGTGCCGCCGTTGGCATGATGCGCCGGCTGACCATCGATGGGCTTGGTCACCATGAATACCGCGCCGTTCTTGCGGTAGGCGAGCCGCCCCTTGTCGTCGACTGTTGCGTCCTTCTCGAACAGTGAGTCATAGAATCTCTTGGAACGATCTACGTCGTTCGAACCAACCATGATGTGACTGAACATTAATTCCCTCCCTATTTAGAGTTCGACCGCTTGGATCGCGGTGTCCTTGTTTCCGGTATTGGGCGTATCGTTCGGATCGATCAGAAGAAGTTTGACCTCGCCCCGCCGCGCCGCGGGCCGATGTTCGGTGCCGCGGGGAACGATTAGCAGTTCCCCAGCCTTCACCGTGACTGTCCGGTCGCGAAAGTCCATGTCGAACTCACCCTCGAGAATCAGGAAGAGTTCGTCGGTCTCGTCATGCTTGTGCCAGACGAACTCGCCGTCGGTCTTCACCAGCCGCACTTCGTTGTCATTGTAGCGCGCCACGATCTTGGGCGACCAATGTTCGGAGAATTCGCCGAGCTTGTCGGCGAGATTGATGTGCGTGGGAGCGCGTACGTCGGACATGCGAGGTCTCCTAGTCGCTCCCCTCAGCAGCCCGACCCCTCAATAACGGCGCCTCAATAAACGACAACCGCTCGGATGCTCTCACCCGCGTGCATCAGGTCGAAGCCCTTGTTGATGTCCTCGAGCTTCAGCGTGTGGGTGATCATCGGGTCGATCGCGATCTTCCCATCCATGTACCAGTCGACGATCTTGGGCACATCCGTTCGGCCCTTGGCGCCGCCGAACGCGGTGCCGCGCCAATTGCGCCCGGTAACGAGCTGGAACGGACGTGTCGCGATTTCCTTACCGGCCTCGGCAACGCCGATGATGATGCTCGTGCCCCAGCCACGGTGGCAGCATTCGAGGGCGGTGCGCATCACTTCGGTGTTGCCGGTCGCGTCGAACGTATAGTCGGCACCGCCGTCGGTGATTGTCAGCACCTCGTCGATAACGGCCTGGCGATCCTTGTTCCGGCCGTCGATGAAGTCGGTCATTCCGAACTTCCGGCCCCATTCCTCGCGTGCCGGATTGATGTCGACGCCGACGATCTTGTTCGCACCGACAAGCTTTGCGCCCTGGATGACGTTGAGTCCGATGCCGCCAAGTCCAAACACGACGACGTTGGCACCGGGCTCGACCTTTGCAGTCTTGGTGACCGCGCCGACGCCGGTGGTGACGCCGCAGCCGACGTAGCAACTGGTGTTGAACGGGGCGTCCTCGCGGATCTTCGCGACCGCGATTTCCGGGAGCACGGTGAAGTTCGAGAAGGTCGAGCAGCCCATGTAGTGATGGATGGTCTCGCCCTTGTAGCTGAAGCGGCTGGTGCCGTCGGGCATGACGCCCTTGCCTTGCGTTGCGCGGATTGCAGTGCAGAGATTGGTCTTGCCGCTGAGGCACGACTTACACTGGCGGCATTCGGGGGTGTAAAGCGGGATGACATGGTCGCCGGCCTTAACGCTGGTCACTCCCGGCCCGACCTCACGGACGATGCCAGCTCCTTCGTGCCCCAGTATTGACGGAAAGAGGCCTTCCGAATCGAACCCGTCGAGCGTGTAGGCATCGGTATGGCAAATGCCGGTCGCCATGATCTCGACCAGCACTTCGCCCGCCTTGGGCCCTTCAAGGTCGACTTCCACGATCTCGAGCGGCTGCTTGGGCGCGAAGGCGACGGCGGCGCGAGTCTTCATCGAAACCTCTCCACGGTTGTTTGCGGCCGCCTATGCCTTGAGGAAGCGCCGTATCCAAGCCGCGACGCGCGCATTGTCGTTCGGCGCATCGAGCGACGCGATTGCGTCATCGGGGTCGGGCACGATGTCGTAGCGCTTTTCGATCAGCGCCTTGGCAAAGCTGGGCGAAAATTCCGGGTGGAACTGGAAGGAGATCGCTGGCCGGTTGGTCCAGGCCAGTCCGGCGAAAGGCGTGAATGAAGACTCAGCGACAACGTTGGTATTCGGCGGCTGGATGACGACCTGGTCCTGGTGAGAGGCGGGGACGGCGATGATTCCTCCGCCATCCATCCAAGGCTCCCTTCCATCGACCGAATAATGGTGAAGGCCTGCGCCCCAGCCCTTGTCCGATTTCTCGACATGGCCGCCAAGCGCCTCGGCCATGACCTGGTGGCCGAAGCAGATGCCGACCATCTTTGCGCCGCTGGCCGAGCGGATGAAATCGCACAGCGGTGCGATCCATGGCAGTGGTTCGTAGACGCCCGCAGGCGAGCCGGTGATGAGATAGGCGGAATGATCGCCGGGTCTCTCCGGTAGCTTGTGCGCAGCGGCATCGAAGCGCTCGATCTCGAATTCCGAACCAAGCATGTTGGAGAACATGGTCGGATAGTCGCCGAACTGCTCCGCTAGCTTGCCGGGCGGGATTCCCGTCTCAAGGATTGCAACCTTCATGCGCCGCGCCTTGCCACCTTGGAACGGTTCGGCCAAGCTGAAGTGAAAGAGGGCATATGATGGCAGACACTCCGCTTGCAGGGCGCCACGCACTGATCACGGGTGGAGGTACTGGAATCGGCGCAGCAACGGCTGAGCGCCTTGCTGCCGCAGGCGCGAAGCTATCGCTGCTTGGTCGAAGGCTGGAACCGCTGCAGTCGGTGGCCGCAAAATATGGCGGCGCGGCGATCCCGTGCGACGTGACCGACTCGGCGAGGATCACAGCGGCATTCGATGAAGCCAGGTCGGCGAACGGGCCAATCGACCTGTTGATCGTCAATGCGGGAATCGCGGAGAGCGCCCCCTTCCACAAGATGACCCGCGAGAGCTGGGATCGCATCATCGCAACCAATCTCACCGCAGCATTCGACTGTTCGCGCGCGGCGATCGGCGATCTCTTGAAAAGCGACAACGGGCGGCTTGTCTTTGTCGCTTCGGTCGCGAGCATTCGGGGCGTGCCTTATGCCTCGCATTACGCAGCGTCGAAGCACGGCCTCCTTGGGCTGACGCGCAGCCTCGCGGCCGAATATGCGAAGACGAATCTCACCGTGAACGCGGTCTGCCCCGGCTATGTCGATTCGCCGATGACCGACCAGTCGGTGGCACGAGTGTCGGAAATCACCGGCCGCAGCGAGGGCGACGCGCGCGCCGCCATCACCAACATGAACGTGAATGGACGGCTGGTGGACCCGCAGGCGATCGCCAACGTCATCGCCATGTTTTGCATGCCCTTGAGCCGCGACATCAACGGCGCTGCCGTGACGATTGATGGGGGCACGAGCGCATGAGCTTCGACCCGGCAACATTCCGACCGGTTCATTTTCTATGGGATTGCAAGGATGGGATCGCGACGGTCACGCTTAACCGACCCGAGCGCAAGAACCCGCTGACTTTCGACAGCTATGACGAGCTGCGCGACACCTTCCGCGCCTTGAAGCATGCGCGCCAGGTGAAGGTCGTCGTCATTCGCGGCGCGGGCGGCAATTTTTGCTCGGGCGGCGATGTCCATGAGATCATCGGCCCGCTGACCAAAATGAATTGCGAAGGACTGCTGAGGTTCACTCGAATGACGGGTGACCTGGTCAGGGCGATGCGATGCTGCCCGCAGCCGATCATCGCCGCGGTCGAGGGTATTTGCGCCGGCGCCGGCGCCATCCTTGCGATGGCCAGCGACATCCGGTTCGGGCAACCCGGCTGCAAGACTGCTTTCCTGTTCACTCGGGTCGGCCTCAGTGGCGCCGACATGGGTGCCTGCGCCATCCTGCCGAGGCTCATCGGACATGGTCGAGCCGCGGAACTATTGTTTACCGGCCGAAACATGACGAGCGACGAGGGCCTTGCATGGGGATTCTACAGCCGCGTCGTCGAGGATGTGCAGGCGGAAGCGCAGGCGCTCGCGGAAGAGCTTGCGACCGGCCCGACGATCGCGCACGCGGTAACGAAGCGCCAGCTCGACGCCGAATGGAACGTCACGATCGAGGAAGCGATCGAGATGGAAGCGCGGGCGCAGGCGCATTGCATGGACACGAACGATTTCAAGCGCGCGTATGAGGCCTTCGCGAACAAGCAGAAGCCGGTCTTCCAGGGCAATTGATGTCGTGACAGACAGGAGCTTCCTTTCCTGGCCCTTTTTCGAGGCGCGGCACCGGGACCTCGCAGACAGGCTTCAAACCTGGTGCGTCGATCATCTTCATGAACATGGCATCGATCTCGACAGCGAATGCCGGCGCCTGGTTGCCGAACTCGGAAGCGCCGGATTCCTGAAACTTTGCGTAGCGGCTGGAGATCGCCGACCGGACGTTCGAAGCCTGGCCATCGCGCGAGAGACACTCAGCTATCACGACGCACTCGGTGATTTCGCCTTCGCCATGCAGGGGCTGGGATCGGGCGCCATCAGCCTCTTCGGAACCGTCGAGCAGAAACGCCAATGGCTTCCCAGAGTCGCCTCGGGCGATGCGATCGCTGCTTTCGCGATGACCGAGCCGGAATGCGGATCGGACGCCGCGAACATGTCGACGTCGGCGATGCGCGACGGCAATGAGTGGGTGCTGGTAGGCGAAAAGACTTACATTTCGAACGGGGGAATCGCGGATTTCTACGTGACGTTCGCGCGCACCGGCGAAGGAGAAGGTGCTCGCGGACTTAGCGCTTTCATCGTCCCGGCAGAGGCCGTGGAGGTCGCCGATCGGATCGAGGTCGTTGCTCCGCATCCTCTTGCGCGGTTGAAATATGACAATGTGCGCCTTCCCGCCGATGCCATCGTCGGCGAGCCGGGGGAAGGTTTCCGCATCGGCATGGAGACACTGAACCTGTTCCGGGTAACGGTCGGTGCTGCCGCGCTCGGCCTAGCAAGGCGCGCTCTCGACGAGGCGCTCAGCTACGCGAGAGAACGGCGGCTCGGAACGGCCAAGCTTGTCGACAATGCAGTGACGCAGGCGAAGCTGGCAGACATGACGCTGGCGATCGATGCCTCGGCCTTGCTTATCTATCGCGCAGCCTGGCAGCAGGATGAAGGCGGCACGGACAATCGTCGCGCCGCGGCAATGGCGAAACTCCACGCGACCGAAAGCGCGCAACAGGTGATCGATGCCGCGGTGCAGATGCACGGGGGTGCAGGCGTAACGCGCGGGGTTAAGGTCGAAAGCCTCTACCGCGACATTCGCGCGCTCCGAATCTACGAGGGCGCGAGCGAGGTGCAGCGCCAGATCATCGCTCGCGATTTGCTTAAAGGGGGAAGCGCATGAAGATCCTGCAGCCGCCCGGTTGGCCCCGCCCAAAGGGCTATTCGAACGGAATCAGTGCGAAGGGACGGATGATCTTCACCGCCGGCGTCGTCGGGTGGGACGAGCATGAAAGCTTCCCCGATTACACGCTCCATGGCCAATTCACGCGGGCGCTGATGAATACGCTCGAGATCCTGGCCCAGGACGGCGCCGGGCCCCAGCACATCGTCCGAATGACCTGTTACGTCACCGACCGCCACGAATATCTGAGCTCGCGCGATGAGATTGGAGCAGCCTGGAAAGAGCTCATGGGCCCGAACTATCCGACCATGGCGCTGGTCGAGGTAAAGAACCTTGTCGAGAGCGCAGCGAAGGTCGAGATCGAGACGACGGCGGTGGTGGAGGAGGAGTGACGTACGATAGCTTCGTACGTGACAGATTGCCGCCACCGGACCAGCTTCCGGAATTCCGTTTCGACCTGCCGGAGCTTCAATATCCGGAGCGCCTGAACGCGGCGGCTGAGCTGCTGGGAGGCGGGGCGCCGGATGCGCTCGCGGTCGTTAACGATCATGGCCGCTGGACATATGCCGACATTGACGACTTCAGCGGTCGGATCGCTCGGCTGTTGGTCGAGGAGCACGGACTAGTCCCCGGCAATCGCGTGCTCCTGCGCGGGCCCAACGGTTATACGATCTTCGCGGCCTGGCTGGCTATCTTGAAGGCCGGCGGAATAGTCGTGGCAACCATGCCTTTGCTACGCCCGGGGGAGATCGCGACCGTGATCGAGCGCGCGGATATCAGCCACGCGATCGTCGACAGCCGCTTCATCGGCGACTTCCGACAGGCGGTCGAGCAGACCCATTCGGTCAAGCACATCATCAAATATGACGGCGACTACGGCCGCGGCGAGCTTGAGACGCGGACCGCCTCACTGCAACCGCTCCCGCCTTTCGAAACCGGTCGGGACGATCCGTGCATCATCGCCTTCACCAGCGGCACGACAGGCGTGCCGAAGGGCTGCGTCCAGTTCCACCGCGACATCCTCGCGCCCTGCGACACGTTCGCGAAGCATCTTGTTGGCCCAAAGCCGGGCGACGTCTTCATGACGACCGCTCCGATGGCCTTCACCTTTGGGCTCGGGATCACGCCGATGTTTCCGCTCCGCTTCGGCGCGGCCAGCGCGACAGTCGAGCAGGCCAGCCCGCCGGTCTTGCTGAACGCGATCGCGAAGCATGGCGTCACGCATCTTGGCACGGCCCCGACGGCCTACAAAGCGATGTTGTCCCAGCCCGCTCTCGACGATGCGCTGAGCACCCTGCGCTACTGCATTTCCGCAGGCGAGCATCTGCCGGAAGCGACCTGGCGCGCGTGGAAGGATCGGACGGGAATCTCGATCACAGACGGCATTGGCTCGACCGAGATGATGCACATTTTCGTCTCCGCGGCCGGAGACGACGTCCGCCCCGGTTCCACCGGGAAGGCGGTGCCGGGCTATACCGCGACCATCCTCGATGCGGACGGGAACGAGGTCGCCGAGGGCGTCGGCCGCCTCGCGATCAAAGGCCCGACGGGCTGCCGCTATCTCGATGACCCGCGCCAGCGCGACTATGTCGTAAACGGCTGGAACGTCACCGGCGACACCTATCGCCGCGATGCCGACGGCTATTACTGGTACCTAGCGCGCAGCGACGACATGATCGTCAGCTCCGGCTATAATATCGGCGCTCCCGAGGTGGAGAATGCCTTGCTGTCGCACCCGGCCGTCGCCGAATGCGCGGTGATCGGCGTGCCATGCGCCGAGCGTGGGCAGAAGGTGAAGGCGTTCGTCGTGTTGGCCGTGGATGCCGAACCGTCCGATGAGCTGGTCGCGGAGCTGCAGGCACACGCGAAGGCTGAGATTGCGCCCTACAAATATCCGCGCGAAATCGAATTCGTGGACTCGCTGCCCAAAACGGCGACGGGCAAGCTTAGGCGGAGCGAGTTACGCCAAGATCACTCAAACTCCACGATGACCTGATCGACCGCAAGACTGTCGCCGGCCTTGGCCGGCGTCGCCTTGACCGTCGCGGCCTTGGGTGCCCGGAGGATATTCTCCATCTTCATCGCTTCCATGACCGCCACAGGCTGGCCGGGCTCAACCTTGTCGCCGACCGCGACGTCGAGCTTGGTCAGAAGCCCCGGCATCGGCGCCAGCAGCAGCCGCGACAGGTCCGGCGGCTCCTTCTCGATCATGTGCTTCGCAAGACTCGCGACGTGCGGCGAGAAGACCTGCACCTTGTGGCTCGCACCGCGGGTTTGAAGCTCCCAATTACGGCCGACCCGGCGCACCTGGACGGTGCGCAGCCGACCATCGACGACGACCGTCAACAGCCGCTGGCCGGGGACCCAACGCCCGACGATATCCACGAGGTCGCCATCGTCCGTCACCGCGAGCGTCCCGCCCTTGTAGGGCTTGATCCGCACCTTGTGCTGCTCGCCCGCAATTTTCACGACTCGCTCGCACGGGAAGTGCGGCCTCTCGCCGAGCTGGTCACTGATCTCGACCGCGCGATCGTCGGTGATGACTGAGACCATGCCCGCGATGGCGGTCAGGTCCTCGATCAGCTGCTTGTCCGCCGGAGCGCCCTCGAAGCCTTCGGGATATTCCTCGGCGATGAAGTTGGTGGTGATATTGCCCTCGCGGAAGCGCGGATGCTGCATCAGCGCCGAGAGGAAATCGACATTGTCGTTGATGCCGTCGATCACGAACTGGTCGAGCGCCTCGACCTGCGCCTCGATCGCTTCGATCCGAGTCGGAGCATGAGTGATCAGCTTCGCGATCATGGGATCGTAGAACATGCTGACCTCGCCGCCGTCGGCGACACCGTCATCGACGCGAACGACCAGGTCGTCATCGCGCTTCTGGATCGACGGCCAGTAACGGATCAGCCGGCCCGTACTCGGAAGAAAGCTCCGGTACGGGTCCTCGGCATAGACGCGCGTTTCGACCGCCCAGCCATTGAGCTTCACATCGTCCTGCTTGAACTTGAGCTTCTCTCCGGCGGCTACACGGATCATCTGCTCGACGAGGTCGAGCCCAGTCACTTCCTCGGTAACCGGGTGCTCGACCTGGAGCCGCGTATTCATCTCGAGGAAGTAGAAGCTCTTGCCGGTCGGATCCGCGCCCGAGACGATCAGCTCGACCGTGCCTGCCGAATAATATCCGACGGCCCGCGCGAGGGCGACGGCCTGCTCGCCCATCGCCTTGCGCATCTCGGGCGTGACGAACGGCGAAGGTGCTTCCTCGACCACCTTCTGGTGGCGGCGCTGGATCGAGCATTCGCGCTCGCCAAGATAGAGGATGTTGCCGTGCTGGTCGCCCAGCACCTGGATTTCGATGTGGCGCGGCTGCTCTATGAACTTCTCGATGAAGACGCGATCGTCGCCGAAGCTGTTCAGGCCCTCACGCTTAACGCTCTCGAAGCCCTCGCGCACGTCCTTCTCGGACCAGGCGAGGCGCATGCCCTTGCCGCCGCCGCCGGCGGAGGCCTTCATCATCACCGGATAGCCGATGTCGCCGGCGATCTTCACCGCATCCTCGGTCGTCGCGATGTCGCCGAGATAGCCGGGAACGACGTTCACTCCGGCCTTTTGCGCGAGCTTCTTGGATTCGATCTTGTCGCCCATCGCGGCAATGGCCTTGGGCGGCGGTCCGATGAAGGCGATGCCGGCTTTCTTGAGCGCCTCGGCGAAGGCAGTGCGCTCCGACAGGAAGCCGTAGCCGGGGTGTACGGCTTGCGCCCCGGTCGCCTTGCACGCGTCGATGATCAGCTCGGCCTTGAGGTAGGATTCGCTCGCGGGCGGCGGGCCGAGGCGCACGCTCTCGTCAGCCAATTTGACGTGCGGCGCGCGGGTGTCGGCGTCGGAATAGACGGCTACGGTCTTGATGCCCATGACCCTAGCAGTGCGGATCACGCGGCAGGCGATTTCGCCCCTGTTCGCAATGAGAATCTTCTTGAACATCCGCCCCTCTCAAACCGTCATTGCGAGGAGCGCAGCGACGCGGCAATCCAAAATCGTCGGTTCAGCTGGATTGCTTCGCTTTGCTCGCAATGACGACGCGCGGTTGGCGATCAGGATCTTCTTGAACATGCTGCGACTAAGCCTGTTTGGCGCGGCTTGTCACTCCGCTGCCTCGTCGAGCGGCGGGCGGTTGTGACCGAGCAGGCGCAGCACCTCGTCGGCGGCGTCGGCGAGGTTGGTGCCGGGGCCGAAGATCGCCTGCACGCCCGCGGCGCGGAGCATCGCATAATCCTGCGGCGGAATGACCCCGCCCGCGACCACCTTGATGTCGGCGCGGCCCATATCCTTCAGAGCTTCGATCATCTCCGGGATGAGCGTGCGGTGACCCGCGGCCAACGAACTGGCGCCGACCACGTCGACGTCATTCTCGATCGCCATTTCAGCCGTCTCGCGCGGCGTCTGGAACAAAGGCCCGGGGATCACCTCGAAGCCCAGGTCGGTGAAGGCCGACGAGACCAGGTTCGCGCCGCGGTCGTGCCCATCCTGGCCCATCTTCGCGACCATTATCCGCGGCTTGCGCCCGAGCCGGTCGGCGACCGAGCGTGTGCCCTCCTCCGCCATCTTCCAGCGCCCGTCGCGGCGTGCCTTGCCATAGATCCCACGCACCGGCTCGGGCTTAGTGCCGTAACGCCCGAACGCACGCTCCAACGCGTCCGAGATTTCGCCGAGAGTGCAGCGGACGCGAGCCGCCTCGACGCTCAACGCCAGCAGGTTCTCGTCCCCGCGAGCGCCCCTCTCCAGTGCGTCGAGCGCTTGACCTACCTTCGCGTCATCGCGGCTTGCGCGCACCTTCTCGATCTTGGCGATCTGCTGGCTACGCACCTTGGCATTGTCGACCTCGAGGATGTCGTGCTCTTCCTCGTGTGCGAGCCGGTAACGGTTGACCCCGACGATCACCGTCTCGCCGGTGTCGACCTTGGCCGCGCGAGCCGCCGCCGCTTCCTCGATTCGGTGCTTCGGCAGGCCCTCGGCGACGGCTTTCGTCATGCCGCCGTGCGCCTCGACTTCCTCGATCAGCGCCCAGGCTTTCTCCTCAAGCTCGCGTGTCAGTTTCTCGACGTAGAAACTCCCGCCGAGGGGATCGGCAACGGCAGTCACCCCGCTCTCCTCGGCCAGGATCAGCTGCGTGTTCCGGGCGATGCGCGCCGAAAAATCCGTCGGCAGTGCGATCGCTTCATCGTAGCTGTTCGTGTGCAGCGACTGGGTCCCGCCGAGCACCGCCGCGAGCGCCTCGATCGTCGTGCGGACGATGTTGTTGTACGGATCCTGCTCGGTGAGGCTGACGCCCGAAGTCTGGCAATGCGTGCGCAGCAGCTTCGACTTGTCGTTCTTCGCCCCAAGCTGCGTCATGATCCGGTGCCACAAAGTCCTTGCAGCGCGCAGCTTTGCGATCTCCATGAACAGGTTCATGCCGATGCCGAAGAAGAAGCTGAGGCGAGGCGCGAAATCGTCGATGTCGAGACCGTCGGCCTTGGCGACGCGGACATATTCCATGCCGTCGGCGAGGGTATAGGCCAGCTCCTGCACCGCCGTCGCTCCGGCCTCGTGCATGTGATAGCCGGAGATGGAAATCGAATTGAACTTCGGCATCTCGGCCGCGCAATAAGCGATGATGTCGGAGACGATCCGCATCGAGGGTTCGGGCGGGTAGATGTAGGTATTCCGGACCGCGAACTCTTTCAGGATGTCGTTCTGAATGGTGCCGGTGAGCTTGGCGTGCGGGACGCCCTGCTCCTCGGCGGCAACGATGAAGAAGGCCATGACCGGCAGCACCGCTCCGTTCATGGTCATGCTGACGGACATCTGATCGAGCGGGATTCCGTCGAAGAGCAATTTCATGTCCTCGACCGTGTCGATCGCGACGCCCGCCATCCCGACATCGCCCGCGACCCTCGGATTGTCGCTATCGTATCCGCGGTGGGTCGCGAGGTCGAAGGCCACGCTAAGGCCCTTCTGACCCGCAGCGAGGTTGCGGCGATAGAAAGCGTTCGATTCCTCGGCGGTCGAGAAGCCGGCGTATTGGCGGATCGTCCAGGGCCGGCCAGCGTACATCGTCGCATAGGGGCCGCGCGTGAACGGGGGGACTCCGGGATAGCCGCTGTCGATCAAGGAATCCGGGCCATAGACGGTATCGAGCTTGATCCCCTCAACGGTTTCGCGGCTTAAGTCCTTGCCCCGCGATTCCTTCGCGGCGAGCTTTTCCCAGTCTGATTTGTTCGGCGTATCGGTCACGGTCGGGTCACTAGCGCCGTAACCGCCCAAATCCAATCAGTGCGCGCCTTTCGGCGTCTCCATGATCTCGGTCAGCACTCCGCCCATGTCCTTGGGATGGATGAAGAAGACCGGTGTGCCATGCGCACCGATCCGCGGCTCTCCGAGCACGCGCGCGCCTGAAGCCTCTGCCTCCGCCTTGGCGGCGTGGATGTCGGGAACCTCGAAGCAGACGTGATGCTGCCCCCCGAGGGGGTTCTTCTCGAGGAACTTCACGATCGGCGAATTTTCCCCAAGCGGCTCGATCAGCTCGATCTGGCTGTTGGGCGTATCGACGAAGCAAACCCGGACGCCCTGTGCCGGGAGGTCGAAGGCCGGGCCATGGGGATCGGCGCCGAACATCATGCGATAATGCTCCAGGCTCTTGTCGATTGAGGGCGTCGCAACGCCGACGTGGTTCAGGCGGCCGAGTTTCATGATTGCACCGTCACTTCCGTCGTCACCGAATTCGCAATGAAGCAGGCCTCGTGCGCCTTGTGGTGGAGGTCGGCGATGGCGGCTTCGTCAGGCGGAGTGCCGCCCCAGGCGATCTGCGGACGAAGGGTCACGCGGGTCATCGCGATCTTTCCATCCTCGCGCTTCTCCATGAGACCCTCGGAGCCATCGACATAGGAGTCGACGATGAAGCCCGCGCGCGGGGCGAAATCGAGGAAAAAGAGCATGTGGCATGAGGAGAGCGAGGCGACGAACGCTTCCTCAGGGTCGACGCCCGCCTGGTCTGACCAAGGCGCTGGAACGACATGCGGGCTCGGACTCGCCGAAACCACGGCGCCGCCGTCGAACGCCCACTCGTGCAGGCGACTGTATTGACCCCTGGTGAAGTCGCCGTCGCCAGTGCGTGTCCAGCGGATCGTGGCGGTGTAGGTGCTCATGTCAGTGCCTCAGAGCGGAATGTTGTCGTGCTTCTTCCACGGATTTTCGAGTTGCTTGTTCCTGAGCTTTCGAAGGCCCATTGCGACGCGCCGGCGGGTCGAATGGGGCATGATCACTTCGTCGATGAAGCCCTTGCTGGCCGCCACGAACGGGTTGGCAAAGCGCTCTTCATATTCGGCGGTGCGCTTGGCGATCGTCTCGGCGTCCTTGGCATCCTGACGGAAGATGATCTCGACGGCGCCCTTGGCGCCCATCACCGCAATCTCGGCGGTCGGCCAGGCGTAGTTGAGATCGCCGCGCAAATGCTTTGAGGCCATGACGTCATAGGCGCCGCCATAGGCCTTGCGCGTGATGACGGTGATCTTGGGGACCGTCGCCTCGGCATAAGCGAACAGCAATTTGGCGCCGTGCTTGATGATTCCGTGATGCTCCTGCCCGACGCCCGGAAGGAAGCCCGGAACATCTACGAAGGTCAGGATCGGGATGTCGAAAGCGTCGCAGAAGCGGACGAAGCGCGCCGCCTTCTTGGACGAATTGATGTCGAGGCAGCCGGCGAGAACCATCGGCTGGTTGGCCACGATACCGACGGTGCGTCCCTCGATCCGACAGAAACCGATGATGATGTTCGCCGCATGAGCCGGCTGAAGCTCGAAGAAATCGCCTTCGTCGGCAACCTTCCGGATGAGCTCATGCATGTCATAGGGCGTCGTCGCGCTCGGCGGGACCAGGGTATCGAGGCTGTCCTCGATGCGGTCGATCGGATCCTCGCACGGCCGGTCCGGATCGTCGTGGCGATTGCTGAGCGGCAGGAAGTCGAAGAATTCACGGGTTGCAAGTAGCGCGTCGATGTCGTTCTCGAACGCGACGTCGGCGACTCCGGAACGGGTCGTGTGCGTGACTGCGCCGCCCAGCTCCTCCTGGGTCACGACCTCGTTCGTGACGGTCTTCACGACGTCGGGGCCGGTCACGAACATGTAGGACGAATCCTTCACCATGAAGATGAAGTCGGTCATTGCGGGCGAATAGACCGCGCCGCCCGCGCACGGCCCCATGATCAGGCTGATCTGCGGGATCACTCCGGACGCCAGCACATTTCGCTGAAACACCTCGGCATAGCCGCCGAGGCTCGCGACGCCCTCCTGGATTCGCGCGCCTCCCGAATCATTCAGGCCGATCACCGGTGCCCCGACCTTCATGGCCATGTCCATGATCTTGCAGATCTTCTGAGCGTGGCGCTCGCTCAAAGAGCCGCCGAACACGGTGAAGTCCTGAGCGAATACGTAGAGCAGGCGACCGTTGATCGTGCCTGATCCGGTGACAACGCCGTCTCCCGGAACCTTCTGCTTCTCCATCCCGAAGTCGGCGCAATTATGCTCGACGAACATATCATATTCTTCGAAGCTGCCCGGATCGAGCAGTACGCTCAGTCGCTCGCGGGCAGTCAGGCGGCCTTTCGCATGCTGGGCCGCAATGCGCTTTTCTCCGCCGCCAAGGCGGGCGAGCTCCCGGCGCTTTTCCAGTTCTTCGATGGTTGTGGCCAAGCCGTCCTCCTCGGTTCGGCTTCCTTAAACGCCGTCTTGGCGCGGTCAATCGGAGGCCGCCTTGTTTCGGCAGGGCAACGGCCCATGTCCCATGTTCTGCGGCGCGTCGGCTCATTGCCAAAACGGCCCAGCGAATGCTGCGCCGCAACACGACATGATTTTACTTAACCTTGATCAGTGTTGCGGAACCGTAATGCCTCTTAGCCCGTTCAGTTGGCAGGGGACACATGACACGGAGGACTAAGGAAAAATGCTGACTCGCGTCGGGGTGCCAGTGGAGTCGGGGGCCGCATTGTCGGAGCCCAATCCGCAGCCCACAACCATGATCTGCTTCTCGCACTTGCGGTGGAACTTCGTTTTCCAGCGGCCGCAGCAGCTGATGAGCCGCTTCGCCCGGGAAACGGACGTCATCTTCTGGGAGGAGCCGGTCGATGTTGACGAGCGTGAGACCCCCTTCCTGCAGGTCCGCGAGGCCGAAGACGCGCCGGGCGTCCGAGTCGTGGTCCCTCACCTTCCGTCGGGCATGCCCGAGAATGTGCGCGAAGCCACTCTCGGACGGCTGCTTGAGGCTCACTTGGCGTCGCTGAGGGGGCCCCTGATCGCCTGGTATTACACTCCGATGATGCTGCCCTTCTCGAGGGGCATGGATGCCGATGTCACCGTCTTCGACGCAATGGATGAGTTGTCGAAGTTCAAGTTCGCGCCTGCGCGGCTGCTCGAGCTCGAGCAGGAATTGATCGATCGCGCGGACATGGTCTTCACCGGCGGCCTCAGCCTCTACGAAGCCAAGAAGGACCGTCACGAAAGGGTCCATTGCTTCCCGTCCTCCGTCGATCGCGCTCATTTCTGCAAGGCGCGCGCGAGGCTGTTCGATCCGGCAGACCAGGAAGAACTGCCCAGGCCACGACTAGGTTTCTACGGGGTGATCGACGAACGATTCGACACTGCGCTGCTCGATGCGGCTGCTGCGATGCGACCCAATTGGTCGTTCGTGATGGTCGGTCCGGTGGTGAAGATCTCGGAAGACGACCTGCCGAAGCGCCCAAATATTCATTATCTGGGCGGGAAGACGTACGCCCAGCTGCCGGCCTATCTATCCGGCTGGGACGTGGCCCTGATGCCGTTCGCGATGAATGAGTCGACCGAGTTCATCTCGCCAACCAAGACTCCTGAATATCTGGCCGGCGGCAAACCGGTGGTCTCGACCCCCATCAAGGACGTCGTGCGTCATTACGGCCAGCTCGAGGGTGTGAAGATCGCTTCCACCCCGGAAGAATTCGTTGAAGCCTGCGAAGAGGCGCTCGAGCTCGCTCGCGATCCCGAAAGCGGCTGGTTGGCCGAAGCCGACCTGATGCTGTCGGCGACCAGCTGGGACACGACTCAGGCGCGAATGGCGGCCCTGATCGGCGATCTTCTCGGAACGCGTTCGGCGACTGGCTCACCGGCTCTATTGGTAGCAGCAGAATGAGCGGCCTCGTCCTGAAGGGCGCCCGCCAGTTCGGCCGGCGCTACGACTATCTAATCGTCGGCGCTGGATTCGCCGGCTCGGTTCTGGCCGAGCGCCTTGCAAGCCAACACGACGCTCGGGTGCTGCTGATGGACCGGCGACCCCACATAGGCGGAAACGCCTATGACGAGCCTAACGAGGCCGGCATCCTCTATCACAAATATGGACCGCACATTTTCCACACCAACAGCCCGCAGGTTGTGGAATATCTGTCACAGTTCACCGAATGGCGACCGTATGAGCATCGCGTTCGAGCCTCTGTGCGCGGCCAGCTTGTGCCTATCCCGATCAACCGAACGACCTTGAACATGCTGTTCGATCTCGATCTTGAGACCGACGAACAGGCTGCCGACTATCTAGCCTCGCGTGCAGAGCCCGTAGAAGAAATCCGAACCTCCGAAGACGTCGTCGTCAACGCCGTCGGGCAGGAACTCTATGAGCTCTTCTTCCGCGGCTACACGCGCAAGCAATGGGGTCTCGACCCAAGTGAGCTCGACAAGCAGGTCACCTCCCGAATTCCGACGCGCACCAACACGGACGACCGTTATTTCAGCGACACGTTCCAGGCTATGCCTCTTCACGGCTATACGGCAATGTTCGAGCGGATGCTCAACAGCCCACTGATCGACAGGCGGCTCGGGACGGATTTCCGCGAGTTCAAGGATCAGGCGTTCGAGATCGCCGACCACATCATCTACACCGGGCCGATCGACGAATATTTCGACTTCCGTTTCGGCAAGCTGCCTTACCGATCGCTGAAATTCGATCACCAAACGCTGGAACAGGAGCAGTTCCAGGAGGTCGCGGTGGTGAACTATCCCAGCGAGGAAGTCCCGTTCACACGTATCAGCGAGTACAAGCATTTGACCGGCCAGCAATCGCCGGTGACGACCGTCACCTACGAATATCCGTCGGCCGAGGGCGACCCTTATTACCCCATCCCGCGGCCCGAGAATCAGGAGTTGTTCAAGCGATATGAAGCGCTGGCGGATGCGACGAAGAATGTGACGTTCGTCGGCCGGCTTGCCACCTATCGCTATTACAACATGGACCAGATCGTCGGGCAGGCCCTCGCCACCTTCCGGCGGATCGATCAGGACCAGGGCAAGCAGTCCTCCGGCGGAACGCAGGAAACGGCGGTCGCGGCGGAGTGACGGCTGCCACGCCAAGGATTTAGAATCCCGCTTTCAAGTCAGGCGTGCTGAGCATATCTGCGCTTGATGAGTTTCCCCCTCGATCCAGCTGACGTTTCGGCCGGGACGACCGAAAGTGGCCTCCCGGCCTCCGCCGCAGGATCTTACCTGAACCCGATCCTGGATGAGGATTTCCCCGATCCGGCCGTTCTGCTCGCCTCGGACGGCTTTTATTACGCCTATGCCACGCAAAGCCTGCGCGACGGCCACTGGATCAACATCCAGGTCGCGCGGTCGCGGGACCTCATCCACTGGGAGCAGCTAGGCGACGCGCTGCCCGACAAGCCGAGCTGGGCGCGAGAGACCCAGGATTTCTGGGCGCCCTACGTGCTTTACGATGGGACCAGATACGTAATGTACTATTCGGCAACGCACGACGCCTGCCACGATCCGGAGCGGGGCCATTGCCTCGCCGTAGCGACATCGGACAAACCGGCCGGGCCTTTCGTCGACATGGGAATGCCGCTGCTGCTGGGCGTAGGGTTTGAATATATCGATCCGATGGTCTTCGTGGACCCGAAGAGCGGGAAATGGTTCCTGTACTGGGGTTCGGGTTTCCTGCCGATCAAGGTGCAGGAACTCAGTCCGGACGGAATGTCGTTCGCCCCAAACAGCTCACCCGTGGATCTGATTGGTCCAAACCCCGTCGAAGGAGCATTTCCGCGACTGGTTGAGGCCGCCTGGGTCATTCGACACGACGATTTTTATTACCTCTTCTATTCGGGCGACAATTGTTGTGGGCCTGATGCCGATTATGGAGTGATGGTCGCACGCTCCACGAGCCCGACGGGACCGTTCGAAACGCTCGAGCAGGCGCGAGGCGTTCCGCACAGCCTGATGCTGTTCAAGAGCGAGCGTTGGCTTGCGCCCGGTCACAATTGCATCGTTACCGACAAGAACGGCGACTACTGGATCCTCTATCACGCCATCGACGTGAACCGGCCTCGCCAGCGACAGGAGGACGAGATCAACAGCCGTCGGATCCTCCTGATCGACCGGATCAAGTGGCGCGACGGCTGGCCCTTCGTCGGGACGCCATCAGACGATCGCCAGCCGGCGCCGGTCACCTAAAGACGCAAACCGCGGCCGCTGCATCTCGAACTCGGCAAGCAACCGCTCGTCGACGTGCCGGGATCCGTCTGCGACAACCGTGGAAAGCAGGCCGGTCTCGGCATGCCGGCTATTGTCCCAGCCGGGATAGGCCGTGATCGGGTACCAGCATATACCCCTGACGTCGGCGCCCCGGTCCATGGCGTCGCGCACTTCGCTGCAGACATAATGAAGCCAGGAGGGCTTGGCCGAGCCTTCGGCGCCGGTCTCCGACAGAAAGATCGGCTTTCCATACCGTTCCGCCGTTTCGATGAGCATGTCCGCCAGCGGCCGATATTCGTGATGGCCCATCGGGATAGTCGGTCCTTGGAAATACCATTGGTTATGGGGATAGAAATTCCATCCGACGACATCGACCAGCGAGGTGTCGCCGCCCAGCTCCGGCCGCGCGAGCCCCATGATCCAGTCGTAGGCCTCGTACATCCCCTGGAGATTCTCCTTGGCGGCGCGCACCGTCGCCCGGCGCCGGTCGTGCGGCGCGATATGGATCAGGGGCTCGGCCCAGACGATCGTCGCGTGAGGCCAGCGCTCGCGGATTGCCTTCGCCGCGGAAATCGCGGTCCTCACGAGCTGGTCCTTGAACCAGCCGCGCTGTCCTGGACCAACCGGAGGGAAGTATCCGTCGTCGACCGCCCACGAAAGGAAGTTGATCTCGTTCAAAGGACAGACGAGGGGCGGGCGATTGCTCACCGACTGCTGAACCTCGATCGCGGCGACCGCAAACTCCGTGAACCGTTCGGGAAAGTCGGGGGCGCCCTGGTCAATGCAATCGGGCGACCCGTAGTGGAACAGATCCCAGATGATCTCCACGCCCACTGCCTCGGCCGCTTCGAGCGCGGGCAGCCAACTCGACCAGTCGTAGCGGCCTGGCGACCGTTCGATCAGGTGCCAGCGCAGTCCATCGCGAAGCGTTCGGAACCCGAGTTGCCGGCAAACACGGTAGTCCTGGAGCACATGCTTGTCGTGACCGGTCGCGCGAATCAGGTCGAGCCGAACGCCGTCGCGCCGGCGGTGCGACGAACATTCGAAGCCCGCCTGAAAGAAGCTCGCGAAATTCTTGCCAAGATGATTGGTCATGGACAGCTACCAATGCGCGAGCGGGAAGTTTGAGCCCCACTCGTCCTACAAATCACACAGCCGATCCGGGCTCCGTGCCAGGATCACGAAAACATCTACGGGCACAATCTTAGCACTGGAGCTTTGTGCAACGAAGGAGGACGACTGCTGATGAGGCAGAATTGGCCGGAGAGGCTCTGGCTGGTGCGTCACGGACAGAGCCAGGGGAATGTCGCCAGGGATGCGGCGGACGAGGCCGGCGCGCACGAAATCGACATCGATATGCGCGATGTGGACGTGCCGCTGTCGGCGCTCGGAGAGAAGCAGGGCGAGGCAGCGGGCCGGTGGTTCTCGGCCTTGCCGGCCAACGAGCGCCCGGAAATCATCCTGGCTTCGCCCTATGTGCGCGCTCGCCAGACGGCCGAGATCATCTGTCGTCAGGGAGCGCTTGCGGGAGGACCGGCGAGAACGATCATCGATGAACGCCTGCGCGAACGCGAGTTTGGGATATTCGACCGGCTCACTACCGTTGGGATCCGGGAGCGCTTTCCGGAAGAAGCGGCGCACCGCCGCCGGCTCGGCAAATTCTATCACCGGCCGCCCGGCGGAGAGAGCTGGGCCGACGTGATCCTTCGCCTCCGATCCATGCTGAACACGATCAACCTCCATTATTGCGACCGACGCGTGCTGGTCGTCTGTCACCAGGTTGTCGTCCTTTGCTTCCGCTACATCCTTGAGGAGCTCGACGAGGAAACGATCCTGTCGATCGACAAGCAGGCCGAAATCCTGAACTGCGGCATCGCGGCATATGAATTCGAGCCCGACGCAAAGGGATTGTGCGTTCCGGCGCTCGAGCTCTGGAATTACGGCGCGCCGCTGGAAGCCGAGGGAACCAGCAAGACCTCCGCCCCGGATGCGATGGCGGGGACAAGGTGACTCCCCGTCCGCTGAACGCCACGGCACTGAACGATCATCCGCTTCCACCTGTCGCCAATGGCGACAAGGACGAGAAGGGTCGTATCCTCGTCGTTGCAGGTAGCCGCGAGGTTCCCGGCGCCGCGCTGCTGACCGCCACGGCGGCAATGCGAGCCGGCGCGGGCAAGCTTCGGATCGCGGCGCCGGAAAACATTGCAATCCAGCTCGGAGTGGCAATTCCCGAGGCGATGGTCGTCGGTATGGCCGAAGATGGCGCCGGCGGTTTTGCAGCACGCAGCGCCAAGGCCATTGGGAAACAGGCTGCCAAGCTCGATGCGGTGGTCGCCGGCCCCGGCATGAAGGAGGGCGAGGCCTCCGCGCTCATTGCCAGGGCGCTACTTGGGACGACCGTGCCCATCGCATTCGATGCCGCGCTCCTGCACGAACTGCAGCCGCTGCAGCAGGACCGTTCTGCGGTCCCCATCCTGCTGCCCCATTCGGGGGAGCTCGGATCGCTTCTGGATTGCGAAGAGGAAACCATCGAGCGCGACCCCCTTGGCTGCGGTCTTGAAGCTGCACAGCTCTATCGTTCGATCGTGCTTGTTAAGGGCGTCACTAGCCATGTTGTCACCCCGGAAGGCCTGGCCTGGCGTTACGAAGGCGGCTCACCGGGTCTTGGAGTGTCGGGCAGCGGCGACGTGCTCGCCGGGATTGTCGGAGGGCTGCTTGCGCGCGGGGCCGAGCCGCTCAGTGCCTTGCTTTGGGCAGTTTGGCTGCACGGCGAGGCGGGAGCAGCCCTCGCGAAGAAAGTCGGAAAGATCGGATTCCTCGCCCGGCAGATCGCCGACGAAATTCCCGGCCTATTGCCCGGCTGAGTTCTTGCCCGCGATGTGCCGCTCGAGCTCGTCGCCGATCAGCCGAACGACGTGAAGCACGTTGGTCGAGCCCGCAGTGCCAAACGGGACACCCGCCATGAGCACGATGCGGTCGCCGCCTTTGGCGATGTTGTGCCGAAGGGCCATTCGCTTCCCTTTTTCCACCATCTCCTCGAAGCTCGACACATCACGCGAATGCACGGGGTGCACCCCCCAGAGGAGGCCCATTCGCCGCGCGGTCACCGGCGACGGGCTCATCGCCAGCAGCGGCACATTCGGGCGCTCGCGCGCGATCCGCCGCGCGGTTGCACCGGAGCTTGTGTAGCAAACCATGGCGGTCGCGGAGATCGTGCTTGCGATCTGGCGAGCCGAGCCGGCGAGCGCGTCTGCCGTAGTGGCTTCGAGCCGAGTCTGCGTGAAGTGGATTCGCGCCTGATAGGACGGGTCGCGCTCCACGCTGGCCGCGATCCTGTCCATCATCTGCACGGCTTCGCACGGAAATTGACCGGCCGCGCTTTCGGCCGACAGCATCACCGCATCGGCGCCGTCGTAAATCGCGGTCGCAACGTCGCTGACCTCCGCCCGGGTCGGAGTGGGCGAGGTCACCATCGATTCGAGCATCTGGGTCGCAACGACGACCGGCTTTCCGAACTGCCGCGCGCAGGCGACGATCTTGTTCTGGAGCGGCGGCACCTGCTCGGGCGGGAGCTCGACGCCAAGGTCTCCGCGCGCTACCATGACCGCGTCGGCCAGCGCGACAATGTCATTAAGGCGATCAATCGCCGCCGGCTTTTCGATCTTGGCGAGCAGGGCGGCGCGATCGCCGATCAGGGTTCGCGCCTCGGCGACATCCTCGGGCCGCTGGACGAAGGACAAGGCAATCCAGTCGGCGCGCTGCTCCAGGGCAAACTGGAGGTCGTCGCGGTCCTTGTCCGTCAGGGCGGGGATCGGGACGACCACGTCGGGCACATTGACGCCCTTGTTGTCCGACACCGGTCCCCCGACCTTCACCTCGCAGACAATCTGCCCGTCGCCCGCCTCGAGGACGTTGAGGCGGACCTTGCCGTCGTCGATCAGGATGTTGGTACCCGGCCGAACCGCCTCGAACAGTTCGGCGTGCGGCAGCTGGACCCGCTTGCTGTCGCCCGCCCGATCGTCGTGATCGAAGATGAAGCGCTTGCCCTTCTCAAGGATGGTGCGCCCGCCTTCGAAATGACCGACCCGGAGCTTCGGCCCTTGCAGATCGAACAGGATTGTCGTTGGACGATGGAACTCCTTTTCGAGCGCGCGGATCGACTCGACCAGCTTCGCCTTCTGCTTTTGATCGCCATGGCTCATGTTGATCCGGAATGCGTCCGCGCCCGCGAGCATCAGCCTTCGTATCATCCGCGCGTCGCTCGACGCCGGACCGAGGGTCGCCAGGATCTTCACCTTTCGCGAACGGGGAGCGAGAGTTTCGGTCAATGCACGTCCTTGTTGGCTGGCCGCCCTGCCTTAGCCGCTTGCTATGGCGGTTCAACCCGCTAGAGCCGCTGCTCACACATTGAAATCGGAGTGTACAAAGCATGGCGGAAGGCACCGTCGCGGCCGATCAGCTGCGGCTGTTTATCGAGCGAATCGAGCGGCTTGAGGAAGAAAAGAAGGGCATCTCGGATGATGTTCGCGATGTCTATGCCGAGGCCAAGGCCAACGGCTATGATCCCAAGATCATGCGGATGATCGTCAGGCTGCGCAAAATGGAAACGCACACGCGCCAGGAACAAGACGCGGTGCTTGAGACCTATCGCGCTGCTCTCGGACTGGAATAAGGAGCACCCATGGCGGGGCATTCCAAATTCAAGAACATTATGTACCGGAAGGGGGCGCAGGATAAGAAGCGCTCTGCCCTCTTCTCCAAGCTTAGCCGCGAGATCACCGTCGCGGCCAAGATGGGCCTGCCGGACCCCGATGCGAACGCCCGGCTGCGCGCTGCAGTCATCGCTGCTCGCGCCCAATCGATGCCCAAGGACAATATCCAGCGGTCCATCGACAAGGCGTCGGGATCCGACGCCGACAATTATGAGGAGATCCGCTACGAGGGCTTCGGGCCAGGCGGCGTCGCCATCATCGTCGAGGCGCTCACCGATAATCGCAACCGTACCGCGACCAATGTGCGGACGATCTTTTCGAAGAATGGCGGTAATCTCGGCGCCGGCGGAAGCGTCAGCCACGGCTTCTCGCGCCTGGGACTGGTCGAATATCCTGCAAGCGCGGGCGATGCGGACAAGGTTTTCGAAGCCGCGATCGAGGCGGGCGCGGAGGACGTCGAGTCCGATGAGGACGGCCACCGCATCTGGACCAGCATCGAAAGCCTGCACGAAGTCGCAAGGGCCCTCGAAGCGATTCTCGGCGAAGGCGAAGGCGCCAAGCTTGCGTGGCGGCCATCGACCGAGGTCGAGGTTCGCGGTGGCGATGCCGAGCAGCTGATGAAACTGATCGACGCGCTCGAGGAGGATGACGACGTGCAGACCGTCTGGGGCAATTACGACGTGCCCGAGGAAGAGCTGGAGAGGATCGCCTGAAGATACTCGGCCTCGACCCCGGACTCGGAACGACCGGCTGGGGCCTGATCGAAGCCGAGGGCAATCGGCTCGCGCATATCGCGAACGGGCAGATCAAGACTGATTCCTCCGCTCCGCTTCCTCGCCGGCTTTCGGCACTTGCAGACCAGCTCGAAGCCATGATTGCTAATCATTCGCCGGAAGAGGCGGCCGTGGAGGAAGTGTTCGTCAATCAGAATCCCCAGTCGACCTTGAAGCTGGGGCAGGCCCGCGGCGTGGTCCTGATGTGCGCGGCCCGGGCAGGTTTCGCCGTCGGCGAATATTCGCCGACTTTGGTCAAGAAAGCGGTTGTCGGCATAGGGGGCGCCGACAAGGCACAGGTCCACGCGATGGTCTCGCGCCTTCTCCCCGGAGTGAAAATCGCCGGGCCCGATGCCGCCGACGCACTCGCCGTTGCCATTACGCATGCGCATCATCTGGCGAGCAAGCGCCGCATGCCGTAAGCCTTACCATCGATGATCGCGCGCCTTTCCGGAATCCTTGCCGAAACCAGTAGCGACAGCGCGGTGATCGACATCGGCGGCGTGGGTTATCTCGTCTATTTGAGCGGCCGAACCCTCAGCGCATTGGGGCCAATCGGCGCGGAGGTGCTGATCCTCACCGAGCTCCAGGTTCGCGAAGATGCCTGGACCCTGTTCGGATTCGGGTCGACGGTCGAGCGCGACTCCTTCCGGGCGCTGACATCGATTCAGGGAGTCGGAGGAAAGCTCGCCCTCGCCATCCTTTCGACCCTGTCCCCCGACGAACTCGCGCGCGCCGTGGCGCAGGACGACAAGGCCATGATCGGCCGGGCAAATGGCGTCGGCCCCAAGCTCGCGGCGCGGATCACCAACGAACTTCAGGGCAAGCTCGGAGTCACCGGGATTGCCGGCGCGGCCCCCGCTCCTCGTGGCGGCGCTGCGGCCGATGCTCTCTCCGCACTCGCCAACCTGGGGTTCAAGCCGGCCGACGCCAGCGCCGCGGTCAATGCCGCGCAGGACGAGCTGGGACCCGAAGCAACATTGGACGCACTCGTTCGACTGGCGCTAAAAAAAGCGGCGAGATGATTATCGCAGTCTACAGCGCGAAAGGCGGCGTCGGGAAAACCACCTTGGCGGTGAATCTCGCCTGGGCGAGCGCGACGTTGTCGAAGCGCCGCACCCTGCTGTGGGACCTCGATGCGCAAGGCGCTGCGAGCTATATCCTCGGACAGGAGGGCGGGACCAAATCGGCCAAGTCCGGCATCGCGCATTCGGACGTGTCAGGAATGATCAGGCCGTCCAATATCGAGGGCGTCGACGTCCTTCCAGCCGACGAGAGCCTACGCCACCTCGACGTTGCATTCCACGATCTCGGCAAACGCAAGAGACTCGCGAAGATCGCCGCCGAGCTCGAACATGATTACGATCGGATCATCATCGATGCGCCACCTGGACTGACCGATACTTCCGACCAGATCATGCGCGCATCCAACCTGGTCGTAGTCCCGGTCATCCCAAGCTCACTGTCGCAGCGATCGCTCGACGTCATCAAGGAATATGTGAACCGCAAGAAGGGTCCGCACGTGACCCTGGCACCGGTCTTCTCGATGGTCGACCGGCGGCGGGCAGTGCACCAGTCGGAGCTCCAGAAATACAAGGCCTGGCCTGCAATCCCGATGGCCAGCGCTTATGAGAAAATGAGTGAGGAGCGGAAATCGATCGGCCAGCTCCTCCCTCGCTCGGCGGCTGCAGTCGAAGCCGTTGCGCAGCTTTGGCGCCGGATCGAGAGGACGCTCGCAAAGTGACCGAACGAACCGCCTCGTGCCGCTGCGGCCAACTAAGGGCTATGGTGTCGGGTGAACCGGTTCGCATCTCCGTCTGCCACTGCCTCGCCTGCCAGAAACGCACAGGGAGCGCTTTTTCCGCGCAGGCGCGCTGGCCGGCGGAATGCGTCGAGATCGAGGGTGAATCGCATCAGTGGACGCGCACTGCGGACAGCGGCCAGAGGACGGTCTACAATTTCTGCCCGAAGTGCGGATCCACGGTCCACTACACCGGCGGCAATTTTCCGGACGTGATCGCCATTCCGCTTGGAGCCTTCGACGATCCCTATATTTCCCGCCCCGATTATTCGGTCTGGGAAGCGCGCAAGCACGAGTGGGTCGAAATCCTCGGCGACGATGTCCTGCACCGGGACTGAAGCTCAGCCGCCCCAGGCATCGCGATAGACGCGAAGGAAATTGGCTCCCATCAGCTTTTCGAGACGCGCTTCGCTCCAGCCGCGTTTCTGCAGATCAGTGGCAAAGCGCCGATAGCGGTCCACGCTGTTGTAGTCGGCGACATAGGGATAGACCCCGACCGCCTCTCCAGGCGCTGCGATCCCCAGCTTGATCCGCTGGCGCTGCCAATCATCCATCCGCTTCTTGCTGGCCGGATCGAAATTGGTCGGGAGAACGCCATTGTCGGTTCCGATCCCGACATGGTCCTCGCCAGCCACCTTAGCGATATGCTCGACGTGAGCAATTACGTCCGCGGCGGCGGGATGCATGTCGGGCCGGAGATAGGGCATGAAATAGACGCCCACGACACCACCCTTGTCGGCCACCGCCTTGATCGCAGCGTCCGAGACGTTGCGCGGATGGTCCAGGAGGGCGCGAGCACCCGTATGGCTGATGACCAGCGGCCGCTTCGCAAAAGCGATCGCCTCATCGATCGTGCGCGCGCCTCCGTGAGCAAGGTCGAGAAGCAGTTTCTCAGATTCGATACGGCGGATCGTGTCGCGACCGAGATTCGAGAGTCCGCTATTCGCCGGTTCGAGGGAGCCGTCACCGGAAAGATTTCTGAGATTGTAGGTCAGCTGGACGGTCATCACCCCGTCCTTCTTCATCTGCGCGAGGCGATCGAGCTCGGGCCCGACCATGCACGTGTCCTGAGTGCCGATGAGGACTCCGAACCTCCTTTCGCGCTTGGCCTTCAGGATGTCCGCGGCACTCCGCACGAGCAGAAGCCGGTCGGGGTTCGCGCCGAAGATGCTTTTCCTGAACGCAATCTCCTTCTGATAATCGCCCCACGGGTCCGCTACGTTGCCGACCGGAAAAATGGTGTCGCGAACGACGGTGACGCCTGTTCCGACGGTTTCGGCCCATGCGCGGTCGCTCCATCGCAGCCATTCATTTGGCGCATAGGGATCGGCCGTACCGCCGAGCGCGTCGATGATGATCGCTCGATCGAACCAGCTGCCGGTGACCGAGCGCCGCTGGGCAAGCGACGGCGCCGCGACCAGCGCTGCCATCCCTCCGGCAACCAGAGTACGCCGATCGACTTCCATGGCACCCCCCTACATTCGCTCTGACTGCTTGTCGTAAGCCGATCCATCTGCGAATCAACGGTTCGGATGGCCACCGATCCCGCCCGCATCACGACTCCCGAACGGACGTCCGAGGACGCCGACGCGGCGCTTCGGCCGAAGAGCCTCGACGAGTTCATCGGGCAACAGGCGGCACGAGAGAATCTGCGCGTGTTCGTGACGGCAGCGAAGAGCCGTGGCGAAGCGCTCGATCACGTCCTGCTTCACGGCCCGCCGGGGCTCGGCAAGACCACCCTTGCGGGAATTCTTGCGCGCGAAATGGGAGTCGGATTTCGAGCAACCTCGGGGCCGGTCATCGCCAAGTCCGGCGACCTCGCCGCCCTTCTGACCAACCTTGAGGATGGCGACGTCCTGTTCATCGATGAGATCCACCGCCTCAATCCGGCAGTCGAGGAAGTGCTTTATCCGGCGATGGAAGACCGCGCGCTGGATCTCATGATCGGCGAGGGTCCGTCGGCGCGGTCTGTCAGGATCGAGCTCCCTCGCTTCACCTTGATCGGCGCAACCACTCGGCAGGGCCTGCTGACGACGCCGCTTCGCGACCGCTTCGGAATCCCGGTGCGGCTGAATTTCTACACGGTCGACGAGCTGGAGTTGGTCGTAAGCCGGGCGGCACGGCTTCTCGGGGTTGATCTGCGGGAGGACGGCGCGCGCGAGATCGCCCGGCGATCGCGCGGCACTCCGCGGATCGCGGGCCGGCTGCTTCGGCGTGTCCGGGACTTCGCTCACGCCTCGGGTTCCGACACGATCAGCGCGGAGGTCGCGGACAGGGCCTTGTCGCGGCTGGAGATTGACGCGCTCGGGCTCGACGCCATGGACCGGCGATACCTGACGATGATCGCCGATCTATACGGCGGCGGTCCGGTCGGCGTGGAGACGCTTGCCGCCGGCCTGTCCGAACCGCGCGACACGATCGAGGACGTGATCGAACCCTATCTCATTCAGCTGGGCCTCATAGCGCGCACTGCACGAGGCCGCTGCCTCAATGGCCGCGGTTTTGCCCATCTCGGCTTGCCGGTGCCGCAGGGGAGCCAGGCCGGCCTTTTCGACCAGGGAGCTGCGTCCAAATAATGCGTCTTTCGCCTTTCCTTGCCGCGGCCGCGATCGTTGCCGCGACCCCGATTTCCGCCCAGACCAATTCTCCAGCACCGGATTATTCCAGGGATTCGAGCTGGCTTTGCCTGCCTGGCAGGTCGGATATCTGCACGAAGCCGCTGCCGACGACCGCGCTCAATCCCAACGGATATGGTTCGACTGGCCTCAGCAGCGTCGCCAAGGACCCGCCGCTCGACTGCTTCTATGTCTACCCCACGGTCTCGAGGGACCAGGGGATGAACAGCGACCTCAAGCCGTTGGAGGAAACGGGCGCCGCCGAAGTCCAGTTTGCGCGCTTTGCCGGCGTTTGCCGGACCTTCGCGCCGCTTTACCGGCAAATGACGCTTGGTGCGGTCGCGGCCTTTTCGGCCGGTGCAGACATCGGGCCGGCGGCAGCGCTCGCCTATCGCGACGTCGCCGCTTCGTGGCGCAATTACCTCTCGACGAAGAACGGTGGACGGCCCTTCGTCCTCATCGGCCACAGCCAGGGCAGCCTGATGCTGCAGATGCTAATCGCCAACGAAATCGAGAAGAGCCCGGCCGTGGCGGCGCGAATGAAGCTCGCGATCCTCGCCGGTTTCAACACGCTTGTGCCGCAGGGCAAGCTGGTTGGCGGAACATTCAAGAAGACCCCGCTGTGCAGCCGTGCAGGGGAAAGCGGCTGTGTCATCAGCTGGGTCAGCTTCCGAGACAAGAACGTCCCGCCGGTCGGCGCGATCTTCGGCATCGCAAGCGAGCCCGGAATGACGGTCGGATGCGTCAATCCGGCGCGGCCCGGCGCTACGGACTGGGTCCCACTCGACAGCTATTGGTATACGCGCTCATCCCTTCCGGTTCCGGGAGGACCGATCGCCTGGTCTACCGAGGGTGCGCCTTCCACGCCTTATGTTCGGACCGAAGGTTTGGTCTCAGCCAAATGCATCAACGACGGTCATCGCGGTTATCTGTCGATCCGGACGAACCACAAGCCGGGCGAGAAATGGACCGACCGGATTGGGGGCGAAGTCGGCGTGCTTGGCATGTTCCTGCCCGGCTGGGGCATGCATCTTTCGGACATGGCAGAGGCCCAGGGCGATCTCTTGCGCGAGGTTGGCGACGTCAGCGCTCGATCCAGAACAGCTGCTCGACGCTGATTCCGAGGGCGTGGGACAGCTTGATTGCCAAGGTTGTCGAAGGGGTGAACACACCATTTTCGACTGTGTTCACCGTCTTGCGGGTAACCCCGACCTTCTCGGCAAGCTCCGCCTGGGTGAGGCCGAGCTCCGCCCGCCGGTCCTTCAGGCGATTTGCGAGCCTTTCATTCATTCCGCAGCGCGCGCCGTTCGAGAATTCCGAAACTCAATAGCGCTGCAGAGAGGCCAACAGTTAGAATGATGTGGATTGCCTCGCGCGCCTCGACGTGGGTGAACATGGTCAGGAAATAAAGGAATACGCAGCCCAGCATCGACGCGATGAAGGCTGCGCGGAAAGCCTGTGCACGATGTGCCTGCGTCGCCTCATCGTTCAACAGCTCGCGAACCCGCTTCGGCTGAAGCCAGCTCCCGCCTGTCAACAGCGCCATGAGTATGACGACCGACAGGACCAGCCAGGCCGCGATCTTGAAATGGTCAACGGGGCGGTCCGCGCCCGGATGATCGGAAAAGAAGCTGCCCTGCTGCGCGATCAGCAGGATCGCGAGAAAGGGGAGGACTCTTGCCCGCCGCTTGCTCAGATATTCGGCCTTCTCGGCCGCCGAACGCTCACTCATGGTTCGATCCCTTTATGTAACGTGTGGGTTACATGTAACCTTGGCGTTACATGAGAGTCAAGCAGGGGTTACGCAGGGAGTCCCGGCTCGCTAGAGGCTGGATCGATGGGGCAGGAATCGTTCGATAGTCCATATCGCGGAGGGTTCGTCGGGAGCGAGCACCGCTTCGCACTGTCAGTCTATTTTGAAGACACTGACGCTTATGGGATCGTCTATTACGCCAACTACCTGAAGTTCATGGAGCGCGCCCGGTCAGACATGATCCGCGCGGTGGGCGTCGACCAAGCGGAGGAGCTGAGGCGCTCCGGTAGCGCTTACGCCGTCGTGGAAGTCGACATCAAATATCGCAGACCCGCGAAACTCGGCGATGACCTGCTGGTCGTCAGCAATGTCGATCAGGTCCGCGCATCGAGTGTCGATATTCATCAACGAGTCATGCGCGGGCCGGAACTGTTGACCGACGCCAAGGTCACGGCCGCCTTCCTCGACGGCCAGGGCCGACCCCGGCGTCAACCGGCCGACTGGGTCGAAAAATTCAGGGCAATCACGACGGACCGATGAAGCGACTATTCCTGATTCTCCTGCTGGCCGGCCTCGGCACCGCGGCGAAGGCTCAACAGCCGTCGGGGACGGTCATCGCCGTTCCGCCGCTCACCAGCCCGGACAGCGGATCCAAGGGCAATCAAATGCTCGCGGTCGGGTTCGACATCAGCCAGCTCATCGCGTCGGACCTCCGGCAAACGGCCGAGCTTGCGCCGCTGCCGACCACGCGCGAGGATTATTATTCCTACCCGGAGGTCACCGCGCCGAGCCTTTACAAGTGGCGGACCGCGCATGCGAAGACCCTGCTGATGGGTTTCGTCCAGTCGCGGTCGGACGGGCGCCTTACGGTCGGATGCTATGTCTACGACGTCGACAAGGGTCGTGAGCTCGCCCGCAAGGGGTTCGTCATCGGTCCTAGCGACTGGCGACGCGCGGCCCATAAGTGCTCGGGGCTTGCCTATACTGCGGTGACCGGAACGCCGGGCATTTTCGACACCCGCATCGCCTATGTCGCCGAGAGCGGCGTTGGAGACGGGCGGACACGCCGGCTCGCGGTCATGGACAGCGACGGAAACGGCCACCGCTACGTGACGGCCGGCGACACCACCGTCCTGACTCCCCGAATTGCCCCGAACGGCTCGCAAGTTGCTTTCGTCAGCTATGCCGGCGGGCAGCCCAACGTTCGCCTGCTCGACCTCGATTCCGGCAAGGACCGGCCTTTGATCCAGTCCAATGCGATCAGTTTCGCGCCCCGATTTTCGCCGGACGGCAGCCGGATTGCCTTTTCGATGATGAACGGTCCCAACAGCGACATCTATGTCGTGCGAGCGACCGGCGGAGCCGCGCAGCGGCTGACCACGTCCCCCGGCGTGGACACGGATCCGAGCTTCTCGCCGGACGGCAGCAAGATCGTGTTCGAAAGCGATCGGGGTGGATCGCAGCAACTCTATGTGATGAATTCGGACGGCACCGGGCAGCGGCGGCTCACGTTCGGCAATGGGTGGTACGGAACCCCGGAATGGAGTGCCGACGGCCAATGGATCGCGTTCACTCGGCGCGGGCAGGACGGCCGCCGGATCGGAATCGTGAGAGTCGATGGAACTGGCGAAAGGCTGCTCACCGCCGGTCCGGGAGATGAAGGACCGAGCTGGGCCCCAAGCAGCCGCGAACTTCTGTTCCAGCGCGCCGGGACTAACGGACGTTCGGGCCTCTACCGAGTTACGCTGGACGGCGGCGAGCCAAGGCCGATGACCATCCCGTCCGATGGGTCGGATCCGGACTGGTCGGGGGTGATGGACTGATGCGCAAAGCCATTCTGATTCTGGGCTTTGCGCTCTTTGCGGGCAGCGCGCACGCGCAACTACCGTTTCTCACCAAGCGGCCGGCGCAACCGGTAATCCAGGGCATCGACGCACTTCGCGCCGACTTCGCTGCTCAGTCCGGCGGTACGACCGTTTACTTCGGGACCGAGAGCGTCATCCTGGGCGCGCCGGCGAGAGCGGTATTGGCTGCGCAGGCGGCCTGGCTTCGGCGTCATCCGGAAGTCGTCGTTCGGATCGAAGGATATGGCGACGGCGGCGACACGCGCGACCATGCGCTGGCTGTCGGGGCTCGGCGGGCAGAAGAGACCCGCGATCAGCTGGTGTTGCTGGGCGTGCCCTCGGCGCAGGTTTCAACCACCAGCTGGGGCAAGGAGCGGCCGGGACTCGGCCGCGCCGTGACGGTCCTCGTACGCTAAATCAGGCGGCGCGGCGCTGGTATCCGGTCGCCGCGAGCCAGGCGCGTGCTTGGCGCTGAGCCTCTGCGATCTCGCGCGCAGTCATTTCTATGGCGATCTCGGCGCGGCATTCCTGGCCGCGAGTAGAACCGGAAAGGGCCGCGAGATTGAACCATTTATGGGCTTCGACCAAGTCTACCGGAATTCCGCCGCGCCCTGTCGAATAGGTCAATCCGAGCTCGAACAATGCATCGACGTCCCCTGCTTCGGCATCGGCAAGGCGGCTCCTCAGCAGGAATTCCGCACTCTTCTGGCTAATCGCGCCCATTCTTAGGTCCCCCTCAGTCCTTGTGGGATGAAGTTCGTCCTTGAACGGCAAAGAAATGGTTAACGCGATTCAACCATGACTAAACGGCGATATTGTCGATGAGACGGGTAGTGCCGATGATGGCCGCGGCGATCAGCCGCATCTTACCCTTGGCCACTTCGAGAGGCTCGAGCGTCGTTGCGTCGACGAGCGCGAAATAATCGATCCGCGAAAAGCCTGAGTCGCGCAAAGATTGTCGGGCTTCGTCAAGGACTTGATCCACGGCCGAGCCGCCGAGGATCGCAGCTCGGGCCGCCTCGAGCGCGCGCGGCAGTGCGAGGGCCAGCTGCCGCTCTTCCGGAAGGAGGTAGGCGTTGCGGGAAGAGAGTGCGAGGCCGTCCGGCTCCCGCACCGTCGGAATGCCGACGATCTGTACCGGCAGGCTTAGGTCGGCCGCCATCCTGCGAATTACAGCGAGCTGCTGGAAGTCCTTTTCGCCGAACAAAGCGATGTCGGGACGGACCGACAGCAGGAGCCTGGCCACCACGGTGGCCACTCCATTGAAATGACCGGGGCGTGCCTCGCCTTCCCATCGTTCGGATACGCCCGCCACACCGACCGTCGTCGAAAATCCGTCGGGATAAATGTCGTTGACGGAAGGCGTCCACAAAAGGTCACAACCAGCATCCCCGAGCATTTGCGCGTCCGTGCGCTCCTGTCGGGGATAGCGGCCGTAATCTTCGCCCTTGCCGAATTGCGTCGGGTTCACGAAAATCGACGCGGCCACGTTGTCCGCACGATTTTTCGCTTCGGAAATCAACGCCATGTGGCCCTCGTGCAGCGCGCCCATGGTTGGAACCAGCGCCAGCGTTCCTGCCAGGGCGGCACGTGCGGATGCCAATTCTTCACTGGAACGAACAGTTTGCACGCGTGTGAAGCCTCAGTTAATCTTTGCCGCGGGCGGCGCTTGCACTGGCGCCGGGGGAAAGATCAAGCATGAGCCAGCCGCATTTCATCGTCTTTGCCAACGAAAAGGGCGGAACAGGCAAGTCAACGACTGCGGTCCACACTGCGATCGCGCTTGCTGCGTCGGGCCACCGGGTCGGGGCATTGGATCTAGATAGCCGCCAGCGCACCATGACCCGCTATTTCGAGAATCGCGACGCGACGATGCGCCGTCTGGAGAAGGATCTTCCGCAGGCGGCCTACGAAGTGCTCGATCAGCCCGATGAGAATGCGCTTGGCGCGGCGATCGGCCGGCTGGCAGAGCGAGCGGACGTTATCGTAATCGATACGCCGGGCCGAGACGATCCGATTGCGAGGGCCGCAATTCTCAAGGCCGACACTCTGGTGACGCCGATGAACGACAGCTTCGTCGACCTCGATCTGATCGGTCAGGTGCACCCAGAGAATTACAAGATCACGCGCCCGAGTTTCTATGCGGAGCTGATCTGGAACAGCAGGACGCAGCGCGCGAAGCAGACTGGGAAGAGCGTCGACTGGGTCGTTCTCAGGAATCGTCTCCAGCACATCGAATCCCACAATCTGAAGCGGGTCGGGGCGGCACTCGACGAGCTTGCTCGCCGCGTCGGATTCCGAGTCATTCCGGGGCTGGGCGAACGAGTCATTTACCGCGAGCTCTTCCCGAAGGGCCTGACATTGCTCGACCTTCAGCAGATCGGCGACGTTGGCCTGGGCCACATCACTGCGCGGCAGGAGCTGAGGGAAATGATTGCCGGCCTTGGTATCCCTGGGGCGGACGAGCAACAGAAGCTAGCGGCCACTGGCTGAACCGAAATTGTCCCGCTAGTGGCGCGGGATGACCCATAAATTCAATCCAACCATCCTCCGCGAATATGACATTCGCGGGATCGTCGGCACCACGTTGACCGAAGCCGACGCCTACGCTCTTGGCCGGACTTATGCGGCGCTGGCACGGGACGAAGGCGCCCGGCGGATTGCCGTCGGCCGTGACGGCAGGACTCACTCCGGAATGCTCGAAGCCGCACTCGTTCGTGGCCTCATTGAGGGCGGCGTGGATACGGTGCTCACGGGCATGGGCCCTTCGCCGATGCTGTATTTCGCGACCCATTATCTGGACGTGGAGGGCGGCATCCAAGTGACCGGAAGCCACAATCCCGCTGATTACAACGGATTCAAGCTGCTGCTCAAAGGCCGGTCGGTCTTCGGGGCTGAGATCCAGGCACTTGGCCGACGAGCGCTGGCCGGCGATTGGACCGATGGCAACGGCACGACAGAAGAAGTCGACATCCGTGAGGCTTATGTCGACCGGCTGCTCCAAGGATTTTCCGGCAAGGGATACCGCGTCGGCTGGGACGCGGGCAATGGCGCCGCCGGACCGATCCTCGACATGCTCGTCGAACGCCTGCCTGGGCAACATCACGCCATTTTCACGCAGGTCGACGGCCGGTTCCCCAATCATCATCCCGACCCGACGGTCGAAAAGAATCTGGAACAGCTGAAAGCGCTGGTCGCTGACAAGGAACTCGATTTCGGGATCGCCTTTGATGGCGACGGTGACCGCATTGGCGCGGTCGACGGCAAGGGGCGGGTCATCTGGGGCGACCAGCTGCTGATGATCCTCGCCGGGCCGGTCCTCGCTGCGGAGCCGGGCGCCACGATTATCGCGGACGTCAAGGCCAGCCAGATCCTGTTCGACCGTATCGCCGAGCTCGGCGGCCGACCGCTGATGTGGAAAACCGGCCACAGCCTGATCAAGTCGAAGATGAAGGAGACGGGCGCCCCTCTCGCAGGAGAGATGAGCGGGCACATTTTTTTCAAGCACCGCTGGTACGGCTTCGACGATGCGCTTTATGCCGCAGTCCGACTGATCGAGGCGGTGTCGGCGTCGGGGCGCAGCCTCACTGAGATCATGGACGGAATGCCCGGCTCGGTGGCAACTCCGGAGCTTCGGTTTCAGGTCGATGAAGTGCGCAAGTTCGACATCGTCGACGAGGTGCGCGGCCGGCTTTCGGCCAACGGGGCGAAGGTCGACGCAACCGACGGCGTAAGGGTTAGCACTGGAGACGGCTGGTGGCTGCTCCGGGCATCCAATACGCAAGACGTGCTGGTGGCCAGGGCGGAAGCCGGCGACCAAGCCGCTCTCGACCGGCTGGTCGCCGAGATCGACGAGCAACTCGCAGCATCAGGCGTGGAGCGCGTCGAAGCGGCTCACTGAGCCATCAAAGCGGCGGCTGCTGGTTCGCGCAGGCAACGTCGTATTGGGAGACGCTGGCGGTATTGCGGCTATTCTGTGGCGCCGAGCCTGCGTAATGAGATCCGGCGGTGCTACCCTCGCCGGTGAATGGCGATCCGCCGCCGGCCGCACTTCCGGAATGGCCGGGAGTGGCACCCTCGCCGCTTGCCACCAATTCTTCGCAGTCCGCACCGGGCTGGCCGAATGCATTGCCGCTGTTCAAATGGTTGTAGCCATTGCCATGGAGATAACCATTACCCGGCGGCGGCGTCTGGGCTGTAGCCAGACTGGGCGCGAGCGCAATCGCGACCGCACCCCCCAAATTGAGGATTTTGGCCTTCATCATGGGAACTCCTTTTGATGAGTGCTCACCGAGGCCAGGAGGCGAGTGGGGGCTGACGCATTGTCGCAACCTGGTCCCGGCGGCGTCAGTAAGTGCCCCAATCGGCTCAAGGGGTTCATGGCCCAAGGGTCCCCTTGAACGAGGCAATTGGTCCCGAATTCCCCTGCGGCCATCCTAAAGGCCGCTGCTAATTCCGACGACGAAGGCGGTCCGGCCCGGCTCATGGCCCGAGTAGATGTCAGGTCCCTTGGTCCTGCCGGTGACCGCAGCGTGCAACGTGATCCGGCCGATCCGGCGCGAGATCCCGGCGCGAGCGTCGAGCTGAGGCCGAGAGCTAAGGCTGTAGCCCCGCGACCCGATCGGAACGAGCAATCCTACCTCGCCGTCGAGCAGCCATTTCGGAGACAGGTCGATGTGGCCGTTGATGGCGCCGTGGAACGTCGCGCGCGCGCCGCCGATATAATTGGGCGAAATCGATGCTCGGCCGCCTACGAGTTTGCCGGACAGGCCCGCATAGATTTCGGTGTACGATCGGTCGGAAGCGACGCCCGAATATTCTGAATAATGCGAATGAACGACTCCCAGATCAAACGTGAGGGCGGAGGTTACTCGAGTCGCGTAGCCAGCGTTCGCAGCAAGTCTCAATGGCCTTAGCCCGTCGTGACGGCTTGCCACGACACTGCCCGACAAGGTGCCGTAAATGCCGCTCGGATGGTCGTAGGAAAGGTCGAGGATTCCCACCGGACGTCCATCGCTCAATGAGTAACCGCGGAACCGGCTGTCGCTGAAAACGGACACTACTGCTCCGACCTGGGCGGACGCCGGCGTCGACGGGAGGAGGGCCACAAAAATCACCGCGACCGCTCGCGCGGTTGAATGGCTAACGGCGCAGTGCCGTGCTCGCGAACCGGCTAGAGCCGCAGGAACAGTCACAGACCCCCGCCACTCGGATCAGCGTGGCGCAAGCGTCGATCGGCCCTCCGCCGCGACGCTCCGATATGAGGACGAGCGGAGCAGAACGCCGCCGTTCCCTCATCAAGGCGACGAGGCCGCTGACATGGGCTGCGGCGAAGGAACTCCCATTGACGAGAAACCATCGTCCTCCAGGCTCTGTGGTCGGGACGTCTCGCCCGGGAGCAATGTAAACTTCACCACGCGGCCCTGCCAAGGAGTCCGAAACGACAATGACCCCGGGCATGGATGCGGGAAAGCCTCCACCCGGCAGCTTTCGATCGAAGGCGGTAACCACTGCCATGCCTTTGCCGAGCGCAACGCCGACCAGCTGCCGGAGCAGCCGGTCGTCCGGACCTGCGAGGCTGAGATTGACGACGTCGGCGCGCTGCTCGACCGCAAAATAGATCGCCTTTGCGAGGCTCAGCGTGTCGCAAACGGTCGATACCGAGCCCTTGCTCTGCCAGCAGGCACGAAGGCCCAACACTCGCGAGCCCGGAGCAACGCCTGCGATTCCGATCCGATTGTCGGCCTTGGCGGCGATAATTCCAGCGACGGCCGTCCCATGTTGCTCGGCGAGAAGCGACTGGCCCGCAACGAAATTGCGATTCACCAGCAACTGTCCGGCGAGGTCGGGATGATTGCCGTCAATCCCGCTATCGATCACGGCAACGCGCGCGCCCCGGCCGCTTGCAATGCGGTGCAGGTCGGCAAGATGCCACAAGCTCGCTGCCGGCTCGGCCGCATAAAGCGGATCGTTGTGCGAGGCTCCAGCGCCCTGCGCGCTATAAAGCGCCATCGGCTGGGCCCATGCTACATCCGAATCGCGCCCGACCTGCTCGGCAGCGGCGCTGGTCGAGCGGCCGTTCGGAACCGCCATCACGAAGCAATCGACGCCGATCATCGGCATCGGCCAATCGTCGACGAGATTGAGGCCGTAATTGCGGGCTATCCGGCGGGCCAGTCGCGATTGCGCGCTCCGCGAAAGCTCGTCTCCGTAACCGCCCCCATAGGCGCCGTTCGCTCGGTAATGATCCGGCGGATGCCTGACCATCACCAGGATCTGGCGGTCAACCGGCGTGCCTTCAGCTGCAGCGGTTGGCGCGGACGAGCCCGCCGCAATCGCCATCAAGATGCAGGCAAGAAGCCTCCGGAGACAGTTGAAGGTCACGGACTGCCGCCGTCGATGGGCTCCGCCATCTGAACGTCGTCATCACCCTGGAGCCGAGCCAATGCGGTTTGGCGCTGCTTCGGCTCGACGTGGAGGAGATAGGCATCAGCCGCGGTCGGACCGCTGACGATTGACGCGCCTGCGCCCTTCAGCGCGTCGCGCACGTCTTCGACGGTGGCTTCGGAGCGAAAGATCACAATGACGTTCGCCCCAGCCGGCTCAGGCGCCGACCCAAGCGCGTGATAGGCGGGCTGGCTGAGCGCGACGAGCCAGCCGCCGAATGCGAGCGCAGCCATCTGCGCCGCAGCGAGCGCGGCGACAGCCGGTCGGGCGATCAACGCTTGAAGATCGGCGAGGAAGCCCGGCTTCGGCGCCTGCACCTGCGGGGCCGGCCGCGGCGGCTCAATCCGCGCCTTGAGCCGTACCCAGCCCGATTCGACTTCCGGAGTCATCGCCTGGAATTCGTCGATCAGCCGCCGCTCGACCTTTAGCTGCTCTCGACATGAGGCACAGGCATAAAGATGCCGCTCGACACGGGCGCGATCCGTCGCGTCGAGCTGGCCGGTGGCGTACCACGGGATCAGCTCTTCAGCCTCGTCGTGGGGCGGCCGCTCGGTAAGATTCGGGTTTGGCATGGTCCTAGAGCCAATCTTCAAGGCTACCGGACATCGCCTGCTTTAGGCGCCGCCGGGCGTGAAACATTCGAGTCTTCACGGTGTCGACCGGGCAGTCGACGATTTCGGCGATCTCGCGATAGCCCATCCCATGGAAGTAGGTGAGGTCGACGACCGCCCGGTGGTCCGCAGACAATTGGTCCATGGCGCGGATCAGCGAATCGTGCAGCCGCTGGTGATGAAGTTCTTCATCGGGAGCGGGATCGTCGCTGACGCGGGTATCATATTCTGGGTCTTCAATCGGATCAGGCCAGCGTGCCTTGGCCTTGTGGGCCTTGCGATAGGCGATGGCGAACACCCAGGTCGAAGGCTTGCTCGACCCTCTGAACCGATCAGCCGTTTGCCACACCACCATCATCGTATCGTCGAGTACCTCTTCGATCAGCTGGGGTCGGCGCAGAAGTGTAGTCAGGAACCTGGTCAGGCGCGGCTGATACTGCCTGTACAACCGCTCGAACGCCTGCAGGTCCCCGGCAGCGACGCGCGAAATCAGCTCCCGCTCATCGGAAGCAGACGGCCGTCCTGCCTCGGCTCGAGGCCGCTTGGCGATCCCCGGCCAACTCACTTCGGGACTTTCCCCACGAGGCATGGGTGTCTCCAATCGCTGGAATGGTTCAACGGTCGTTTCGGTGGCGGCCCTTAGCCCTGTTCAGCGCGAAAGCATACTGAACTCAATTATCGCTGGACGAAGGCTGCCCAAGCCAGCACCTTCAATCGCTCGGCCGTCACAGGGGAGTCATCAATGCGCCGCCTTCGTTTCCTTTTCATCCTCGCAGTAATGGCGGCCGTCACGCCGGCCGAGGCAGCCCCGCCAATTACCATGTCGACCGCTGTCCAGCAGGACGTTCGATGCTTCATGCTGTTCGCGGCGGCGGTGGACCAGGCAGGGAAGGCAAAGAACGAGCAAGCACGAGAGGCAACCAGTCTTGCCGTGACCTATTTCCTGGGCAAGCTGACCGTCGAAGCGCCGACGTTGAACCTGGTCGACGCCGTCCGCCAGGAAGCTTCGACGATGGACGGCAGCCCGCGGGCCAAGGCCGTAGGGGCCGCCTGCGACGCCGAGTTCAGCAAGCGCGGGCAGGAACTCGTCAATTTTGGGCAACAGCTCCAGAAGACGGAGCCTCAGTCGTCGTCCTCATCCTCGTAGCCGACGAGGTTCAGCTCGCACGCCTTGATCTGCTGTGTCATGCACCAGTGCTTCAGCGCTTCCTCGCGCCCATGCGTAATCCATACCTCGGTCGGTTTTAGCTCCCGAATGGTCATGGTGAGCTCATCCCAGTCCGCATGATCTGAGATGATCAGCGGCAGCTCGACGTTGCGCTGCCGTGCCCGTTGCCGAATCCGCATCCAGCCCGATGCCATTGCGGTCACCGGATGGGGCAAACGCCGCGACCATCGGTCATTGAGCGCTCCCGGAGGTGCGATGACAATGTGGCCCGCCATTTCCTGCTTGGTGGCCGAGCCTGTGTGGCGAAGCTCGCCAAGCTCGACTCCGAAGCTTTGATAGAGGTGGTTGAGCCGTTCGATTGCGCCGTGGAAATAGATCGGATCATGATGGCCTCGCGCGCGGAGCTCAGTGATGATCCGCTGGGCCTTGCCGAGCGCGTAAGCTCCGACGAGCACGGACCTCGACGGATCCGAATGAAGCCGATGCAGAAGCCGGTCGATCTCGCTACCAGTGTCCGGGTGGCGGAATACCGGGAGTCCGAACGTGGCTTCGGTGATGAAGATGTCGCATGGCACAGGCACGAAGCAGGCGCAGGTCGGGTCCGGGCGCCTCTTGTAATCTCCCGAAACGACGATCTTCTCCCCCTTGTGCTGGAGTACGATCTGCGCCGAGCCAAGGACATGGCCGGCGGGGACGAAGCTCACGTCGACGTCGCCGACACGAACGCATTCGTCATAGGCCGCCACTTGCCCGTTCTGCGGACCGCAGCGAATTTCCATGATCCCCAACGTCTCGCGGGTGGTGAGGACCGCACCGTGGCCGCCGCGGGCATGATCCGAATGGCCATGGGTGATCATCGCTTTGGGTTTCGGAACCGACGGATCGATCCAGGCGTCCGCCGGACGGACGTAGATCCCCTCCGGGTGGGATTCGATCCAGGAACCCAAGCGCGCCATCGTGAGCTATATAGGCGTAAAGGCGACAAGTTCCCTGCGGGAGAAAAGAGACATGGACGAAGTCCAGTGGTGGCTCATCGACATTATCGGCCCGGCGATCCTGCTGATCGTCCTGATTTGGCTGGTGATGCGCCGCCGATCCAATCGCACGAGCGCAGAGACCGAAGCGGGCACCCGCAACCTATACCGCGAGGAAGAGGTTCGCAGGCGCGAGGGGACAGACACCGCTGAGAAGTGAGCTCTTACCTGCCGTCGTCCGGCAATGGTTTGAATCGAAAGGCTGGAGCCCGAGGCGGCACCAGCTGGAAATGCTCGAGATTGCGCGTACCGGCCGTAGCGCCTTGCTGGTCGCGGCAACGGGAGCGGGAAAGACGCTTGCCGGTTTCCTCCCGACGATCTGCGACCTGGCGGAACAGCCGCCGGAAGGACTGCACACGCTTTACGTCTCTCCGCTGAAAGCGCTTGCGGTGGACGTCCAGCGCAATCTGATCGGCCCGATCGAGGAAATGGGCCTTTCAATTCGCGTCGAAACGAGGACCGGCGACACGCCCTCGGACCGGAAGGCGCGGCAGCGCGTGAAGCCGCCGCACATGCTTCTGACCACGCCCGAATCCTTGAGCCTGCTGCTGAGCTATCCTGACGCGGCGACGATGTTCGGGGGGCTCAAAGCCATCGTCGTCGATGAGCTGCACGGTTTCGCCAAGGACAAGCGCGGCGACTTGCTGTCGCTGTCGATGTCGAGGCTTCAGAAACTTGCGCCTGGACTGCGCCGCATCGGCCTTTCCGCGACCATCAGCGATCCTGACGCCTATCGCTCCTGGCTGGCGCCCGATGCGGAAATCGAGATCGTGGACCTTGTCCTGGGCGACCCTGGCGCCGAGCCCGATCTTTCGATCCTCATTCCCGAGAACAAAATCCCGTGGGGCGGACATTCAGGCTATCACGCGATCTCCGACGTGATGCGCCTCATCGAGCATCACAAGACGACACTGGTCTTCAGCAACACCCGGGGGCTGGCGGAGCTGATCTTCCAGAAATTGTGGAATGAGAATGACAAGGCGCTGCCGATCGGCATCCATCATGGCAGTCTATCTGTCGAAGCACGTCGGAAGGTCGAGGCCGCGATGGCTGCCAGTCGCCTTCGCGGACTTGTTGCGACAGCCAGCCTCGACCTCGGAATCGACTGGGGCGACGTCGACCTGGTCATTCAGATGGGAGCTCCCAAGGGCAGCTCGCGCCTGCTGCAGCGGATCGGCCGCGCCAATCACCGCCTCGACGAGCCGAGCAAGGGCATCATCGTTCCAGGCAATCGATTCGAATATCTGGAAGCACGGGCAGCGCTAGACGCGATCGACGACGGTGAGCTCGACCCCGAGATCTTCCGTCCGGGCGCACTCGACGTGCTGGCCCAGCACATTCTGGCAATGGCAGTCGCAGCGCCATTCCAACAGCAGGAGCTCCTCGCCGAAGTTCGCTCCGCCGCGCCTTACGCGGGCCTCAAGGAGGAGACATTCGAGGAGATCCTGAATTTTATCGCGACTGGCGGCTATGCGCTCAAGGCCTACGACAGGTTCCGACGGCTGGTCCAGGAACCGGGCGGGATGTGGCGCATCGCCAAGCCCAGCGTGGCCCAGCAGCATCGGCTCAATGCCGGAGTCATCGTCGAACAGCCGCTGCTGACCGTGCGCTTCAGGAATGGTCGCAAGCTCGGCACCGTCGAAGAGGGATTTGCGTCCGCGCTTTCGCCCGGAGACCGCTTCTTCTTCGCGGGCCTCAGCCTCGAGGTCGAGCAATTCAAGGACTCCGACATCATCGTCCGCGCGTCGAGCAAATCAGCGCAAGTGGTGACCTACGGCGGACAGCGCATGTCCATGTCGACCCACCTCGCCAACCGTGTCCGCCAGATGCTGTGCGATCGCAACGACTGGTCGCGATTTCCGGACGATGTACGCGAATGGCTCGAGGTGCAGTCGGAACGGTCGGTCCTTCCGGAACCGCACCAGCTCCTCGTGGAGACTTTCCCTCACGAGGGACAACATTTCATGGTCGCCTACAGCTTCGAAGGCTGGAACGCTCACCAGTCGCTGGGCATGTTGCTGACGAAGCGGATGGAGAAGGCGGGGCTGAAACCCCTCGGATTCGTCGCGAACGATTATGCCCTCGCCTGCTACGCGATCGAGCCGATCACGGATCCCAAATCGCTCTTTTCGGCCGACATCCTGGAGCAGGAGTTCGTCGACTGGGTAGAAAGCTCTTATCTTCTGAAGACCGCCTTCCGCGAAGTGGCGGTGATCGGCGGTTTGGTCGAACGGCACCATCCCGGGAAGAAGAAGTCGGGACGGCAGGTCAGCTTCTCGACCGACCTCATCTACGACGTCCTCCGGCGCTACGAGCCGCAGCATTTGCTGCTTCGAGCGGCATGGGATGACGCACGCCGTCGAATGACCGAGCTCGGCCGCTTGGTGCGCCTGGTCGATCGCGCGTCGGCGACGATGCTCCACGTCGAGACCGGCCGGATCACGCCGATGGCCGTGCCCCTGATGGTCATCGTCGGGCGCGAAGCGCTTCCGCCGGGCGCTGAAGCCGACGAGGCGCTCCTGACCCAGGCCGAGGCGCTCGCCGCAGAGGCAATGAGCCTTGGTTAAATCGCTGCAATGTAGATGAACGCCAGCGCAACGGCCGCCTCAGGAATCATTCAACCTGCGAAACGATAATCCTGCCTCTCGAAGTTCAAAGGGGTTGGATGATGACGTCTCGTTTCCTGATGGGGGTCGGCCTGCTCGCGGCAGTCGGCGCGACGATCGGCGGAACCGCGGTTGCCCAGCGGCTCGAACGGATCGAGCAGATGGTGCAGCGTGCGAGGGAGCAGCAGGCGAGGCTTCCCGCCGATCCGAACATGGCCCCAATCCGGAGCCCCGGAGATTACCGATTCAGCTTCGTTCATGACGGGCTGACGCGCGAATATCTTGTTCACGTCCCGAAGAGTTACCGACCCGGAAAGCCCGCACCGATGCTGCTGGCCTTGCACGGTGGTGGTGGCGATGCCGATTACCAGGCCGACGATTCCAAATACCGGCTGATCGGAAAGTCGGAGCGGGCGGGGTTCATCGCGGTCTTCCCCAATGGCTACACCCGCTCTCCTGCGGGCATCCTGGCGACGTGGAATGCCGGCGGTTGCTGCGCGGGCGCGATGAACAAAAACATCGACGATGTCGGCTTCCTCCGCGAGGTGATCGCGCGCGTGGAACGGCAAGCCGACGTCGATCCGCGCCGCATTTTCGCGACCGGAATGTCGAACGGAGCGATGATGAGCTGGAGGCTGGCGTGCGAAGCTCCCGAAATCCGCGCGATCGCGCCGGTGGCGGGGACCGACAACACCGCCGCTTGCAAACCCTCGCGCCCCGTCCCGGTCATCGAATTCCACGCCGTCAATGATGAGATGGTGAACTTCAACGGCGGGCCCGGCCCCCAATCCTTCACGAAGTCGGACTTCACCTCGGTCGCGGCAACCCAGGCCAAATGGGTGGCCCTCAACCGTGCCGACCCGAGCGCGAAGCGCGTGTTGTCCGTTGAGGGTGCTCATTGCGATTTGCACGACGCCAGGCCGGGCGGAGCGCCTGTCGAGCTTTGCGTCACCGATTCGGGAGGTCACAGTTGGCCCGTCGGTGGCACGCAGCAAGGCCGCAAGCAGCCCTCGATGGCGATCAGCGCAAACGACCTCATGTGGACATTCTTTTCGTCGCTTTAGCGTTGCCAGCCGAGGTCGCACCGGCAAGGATGAGTCATGCGTAACGCGTATCCCCTTCTGGCCGCCCTTCCCCTCCTTCTTTCCGGGTGCATCGTCGGCACAGTCGCCAAGACGGCTGTCGACGTGGTCACCCTTCCGGTGAAGGTCGCCTCCGCGGGCGTGGACGCAGTCACGACCACTCAGGCGGAGGCTGATCAGAAGCGCGGGCGCGAACTTCGCAAGGAAGAAGAGGAACGGGGACGACAGGCCCGCCTCGCCGAGGATCGCTGCCGCAAGGGTAAGCCGCTTCCGACCGACAGCTGTTCAGTTCAGCAGCGATAGCGCTGTTCTGGATTGCTTCGTCGTTGCACTCCTCGCAATGACGATCGATGCGCTACTTCCTTGACACCGAGTATAATGGCTGGGGCGGCGCCCTTCTCAGCCTCGCGTTGGTTCCGGAAGACGGCGGCCAGGAATTCTACATCACGCTTGACTGGGATTTCCCGCTAGAGGCGTGGGTCGAGCGCAATGTCGTTCCCTATCTCGATACCGTCCCGGAAGCCCTGGTCTCGCAACGGCTGAAGCGTGAGGACGCGGCGCGCGCATTGTCGGCATGGCTCATTCGCGAGCACGACTCACAGTCGTTCGCACATCATCCGGATCCGGTGGTGTTCGAACTGGTCGCCGACTGGCCCGAAGACATCAGCCATGTTTGCACCCTAGTTACCATCGGCCCAGGCTCGATGGTGGAGCTTCCCCCTATCACTTTCGCGCTGGTCGAGCTTCCAGGCTTCAGCACGGCGGCAAACAGCAAGGTGCCGCACAATGCACTGCACGACGCGCGGGCCCTGCGCGACCATGTCCTGGGATTGGAATGACTATTCTGCTGCGGTCTGAAGTGCCGGCGATTCCTCGCGCTCGACCCAGGTAAGATCGCCGAGCGTCAATTCGCGACCGTCATGCGACAGGACGCAAATCTTGCGTACCGGCTTTCCGTCGCGCCGGTCGGCAAGAACGACGGTCATCGTACCGTAACCCCAGTCCTCGCCCCATTGCCGCATTGCCAGAACGACCGGGAGCAGGCCCTCGCCCTTGGCGGTCAGGGAATAAATGACCCGGCGGCCGTCGTCAGGATCAGCACGCCGTTCGAGGATTCCACCCGCCACAAGTTTGGTCAGGCGGTCCGAGAGAATGTTGCGGGCGATGTCGAGGCCCGCCTGGAACTCTTCGAAATGCTTGAGGCCATTTAGCGCGCCGCGAAGGATGAGGAATGCCCATTTTTCGCCGATCAGTTCGACCGCAGGCGGAATCGAGCAAGACAGCGCCGCCTTTTTGAACGCGTCAATTCCCGACGTCAGATTCTCTGCCGCCATGCGCCACTTCTCTCCCCTGACAAAGCTCACTTAAGCACAATAATGTTCCAAAAAACAGTTGCTATGTAAAACGCATTACGCTATTTCAGTTGCACAATACAACTTTCATAGGGGTAAATAGCGATGCTTCGTTCGGTCATGCTCCTCTCCGCCTTGGGCGCGATTGCCGCGCCGGCCGCTGGCGCGACTTATTCCGCAAGGCTTTCCACGCCCTCGACTGGTCACATCGTCGCCCGGGACATCAACTGGGCATGCGGGGCCGATGGATGCACTGGCGCAACGGCGGAAAGCCGACCATCGGTCCTGTGTCAGGCGCTCGTCAAGCAGGCCGGTCGGGTCGACAGCTTCCTGGTCGATGGACGGGCCTTCAGCTCCGCCGAGCTGGAGAAGTGCAATGCCTCGGCCAAAGCCGGAACCGGCAAGGCTCTCGCGGCCCAGTAAGTCTTCCCCAAGGGCGCCCTCGTTCTCCCTCTTGGGGGCGCGCTCTTCTTTCGCGCTTGCACAAAAGCGCCGCACTCCCCCATCTTAGGGCCGTGCTTAGGCAGTATGAGCTGATCGAGAAGGTCCGCTCCTACGATCCCGATGCGGACGAGGGGCTGATCAATCGCGCCTACGTCTTCTCCATGAAGGCGCACGGCTCGCAGATGCGCGCCTCGGGCGACCCCTATTTCAGCCACCCGATCGAGGTCGCCGGCATCCTCACCGATCTCAAGCTCGACGACCAGACGATCGCGACCGCAATCCTCCACGACACGATCGAGGATACGCTCGCTACCACGGACGAGATCGAAAAGCTGTTCGGCAAGGACGTCGCCCGGCTGGTGGACGGGGTGACCAAGCTCAGCAAGATCGAAGCCCAATCCGAGAACGAGCGCGCTGCAGAGAATCTGCGCAAGTTCCTGCTGGCGCTAAGCGACGACATCCGGGTGCTGCTCGTGAAGCTCGCCGACCGGCTGCACAACATGCGCACGCTCCACCACATCCCTTCGGAGGACAAGCGCCGGCGGATCGCGCGCGAGACGATGGATATCTATGCGCCGCTCGCCGAGCGGATCGGCATGTACGAGATGATGACCGAGATGCAGACGCTCGCATTTCGGGAGCTCGAACCCGATGCTTTTGCCTCCATCACGAGGCGGCTGACGCAGCTGACCGAATCCGGCGGCGACCTTGTCAGCCGGATCGGCCTCGGCCTCCAGCTCTACCTTGCCGACAACGGCCTCACGGCCGAAGTTCTTGGACGCCAGAAGCACCCTTTCTCAATCTGGAAGAAGATGGCCGAGCGGCACATCAGCTTCGAGCAATTGTCCGACGTAATGGCCTTCCGGATCATCGTTTCCGATGTTGCGGAATGCTATCGCGCGCTCGGCCTCCTTCATCGCCGGTGGCCGATGGTCCCGGGTCGATTCAAGGATTACATCTCGACACCCAAGCGCAACGGTTATCAGTCGCTGCACACTTCCGTGATCCACGATTCGAAGATGCGAATCGAGATCCAGATCCGAAGCCGAGAAATGCACGAGCAGGCCGAGCGGGGGCTGGCCGCTCACTGGGCTTACAAGGAGGGCCGGCCAACCGCCGACATCCACGTCCCGTGGGTCGACGATCTGATGGAGATCCTGGAGCATGCCGAGAGCCCCGAGGAGCTGCTCGAGCACACCCGGATGGCGATGTACCAGGACCGGATTTTCGCCTTCACGCCGAAGGGCGAGCTCATCCAGCTCCCGAAGGGCGCCACCCCGGTCGACTTCGCTTATGCCGTCCACACCGACCTTGGCGACCGGACCGTCGGAGCCAAGGTCAACGGACGCGTGGTCCCGCTTCGAACAATGCTCGAGAATGGCGACCAGGTCGAAATCCTGGCGTCCGAAGCTCAGCATCCCCAGCCTTCATGGCTGCGCTTCGTTGCGACCGGCAAGGCGCGTGCGGGAGTCCGCCGCTTCGTCCGTCACAAGGAACGGGACGAGACGATCCAGCTGGGCCGGAAGATCTATGACGAGATCGTCGCTCGCCTGCCCGCCGAGCTCGACAAGGACGCGCTGAAGCGCGCGCTGAAGAAGCTGAAGATCGAGAATGAAGACGAATTGATGATCGCCATCGCGCGCAAGCGCGTGAGCGACGATATACTGATGGAAGCGCTGATGCCGGGGTCGGCCGGCGGCGATGTCGCTCCGCGGCCGATAGGCCAGCGCACGGCGATCTCGATCAAGGGACTGACGCCGGGCGTCGCCTATCATCTTGCCCAGTGCTGCCACCCGATCCCGGGCGACCGGATCGTCGGGCTACGACGGGAGGATGAGGAGATCGAGGTCCACGTCATCGGCTGCGATACGCTTGCGAGCGGGATCGATGCCGACTGGCTGGACCTTGCATGGGGCGAGGGTTCGGACGGCGGCGCCGCCAGGCTCGCAGTGATCCTGCGCGACATACCGGGAGCACTCGGAACCATGTCGAGTATCCTTGGGTCGAAGCACGCCAACATCATCAACCTTCAGCTGGTCCATCGCGATGGAAGCTTCCAGACTTTCCATCTCGACATCGAGGTGCACGATCTTGCGCATCTTCATGCAATCATCGCCGCACTGCGCGATGCGGAGCCGGTCAGCTCGGTCGAACGAATCTAACGGCGCGCCTTCACTCGCTGCTGGCGCGCGTGCGCGTCACCGCCCGCAAGAACTGCGAGCATGACGAGGTCCGAAGCGCTGGCGGTCATTGGAGCGATCTGAACCGGATGTTCGAGGCCTAGCATGTACGGGCCCATGACGCTCTCGCCGCCAAGCTCACGAAGGAGCTTAGCGGATATGCTGGCCGACTGAAGGCCGGGCATCACCAGGATGTTCGCTGGGCCCGACAGCCGCGTGAATGGATAATAGCGCTTCTGCATGTCGTAGTTCAGCGCCACGTCCGGGGCCATTTCGCCCTCGTACTCGAAGTCCGCCTTGAACCCGTCGAGAATGCATACGGCTTCGCGGAGCCCCTCGATGTGCATGCCGGGCGGATTCCCGAACGTGGTGTAGCTGGTGAAGGCTACGCGCGGCTCCAGCCCCATGCGGCGCGCAAACCCTGACGAACGCATTGCGATCGCGGCGAACTGCTCGGCGGTCGGGCGCTCGGTCACCGCGGTGTCGGCGATCAGAACCGTGTGGTTGCGCCCAACGATGACGGTAACTCCGAACGGAGTAGCTTCCGGCTCGTCTTCGATGACCAGCCGCACCTGCCGAAGTGATTGGCTGAACGGCCGCGTCGTACCGGTGATCATCGCATCGGCCTCGCCAAGCGCGAGCATCGCAGCTGCGAAATAATTGCGATCCTGGTTGACCAGCCGCTCGATTTCGCGCCGCAGCATGCCGTGACGCTGGTGCTTGGCGTAAATGTAATCGACCGCGCGCCCGACGAGGGGCGAGTTGCGGCTGTTCAGGACTTCATATTCCTTCGGATCCTCGATCCCGATCTCCTTCAAAAGGTCGTAGACCTCCTCGCGACCGACCAGCACCGGCGTTCCATAGCCCGCTTCCTTGAAGGCGATCGCCGCGCGAAGGACGTTTGGCTCCTCGCCTTCCGCGAACAGTACGCGCTTCGGATTCTGGCGAGCATTTTCGTAAGCGAGGCTCATCACTGAGACTGTCGGATTAAGCCGCCCGCGAAGTTCCTGCCGATATGCCTGCATATCGGCGATCGGCCGCTGGGCGACACCGCTCTTCACGGCGGCCTCGGCGACGGCCGACGAGACGGTCTCCATCAACCGCGGGTCGAACGGCGCCGGAATGATGTAATCGCGCCCAAAGCTGTGCGCCCGACCGCCGTAAGCCGCAGCAACTTCCTCCGGCACTGGCTCGCGCGCCAACTCGGCGAGCGCTTCGGCGGCGGCAATCTTCATCGCCTCGTTGATCGCGGTCGCCCTGACATCGAGCGCGCCGCGGAAAATGAAGGGAAAGCCGAGCACGTTGTTCACCTGATTCGGGAAGTCCGAACGGCCGGTCGCCATGATCGCATCGGGCCGCGCCTTCATCGCATCGGGCGGCCAGATTTCGGGATCCGGGTTGGCCATTGCGAAGATGATCGGATCACTGGCCATGGTCTTGACCATCTCCGGCTTGAGCGCACCGGCCGCCGACAGGCCGAGGAACACATCAGCGGCGTCGACCGCGTCGGCCAGCGTACGCTTGTCGGTTTCGACCGCATGCGCCGACTTCCATTGGTCGAGGTCGGTGCGGCCCTTGTGGATCACGCCCTTGCGATCGCACATGATCACATTGTCCCCGCGCACACCCATCGCCTTGACCAGCTCGGTGCAGGCGATTGCAGCGGCGCCGGCGCCGTTCACTGCGACCTTGATGTCGGACATCTTGCGACCGGTCAGGTAGCAGGCGTTGATGAGCCCGGCTGCAGTGATGATCGCAGTGCCGTGCTGGTCGTCGTGGAAGACCGGGATGTTCATTTTTTCGCGCAGCGTCTGCTCGATGATGAAGCAGTCGGGCGCGGCGATGTCCTCGAGATTGATTCCGCCGAAGCTCGGCTCGAGCAGCTCGACGCAATCGATGAAGCGTTGCGAGTCTTCAGTCTTCACTTCGATGTCGATCGCATCGACATCGGCGAAGCGTTTGAACAGGACTGCCTTGCCCTCCATCACCGGCTTGGAGGCCAGTGCCCCGAGATTGCCCAAGCCCAGGATGGCAGTACCGTTCGAAATGACCGCAACGAGATTGCCCTTCGCGGTATAGTCGTAAGCGCAACCGGGATTTTCGGCGATGGCGCGAACAGGAACTGCGACACCGGGCGAGTAAGCCAGCGCGAGGTCTCGCTGCGTCGCCATCGGCTTGGTGGCGATGACTTCGATCTTTCCCGGCCGGCCGCGTGCGTGAAATTCCAACGCTTCCGCATCCGTATATTTGATGTTGCTCTCGGACATGCCTGCGGGCCTTAGCCTAATCCTTTGCCCCCGCAAACGCGGCGGTCCCGCTGTCATTCCAAATTGCGTCCACAGAAAAGCGGCGTCCGCGCCTTCGCGAAAATGGCGAACAGCGCTAGTCAAAGCCATGGCCCGTGCCGACGCTCCAACTCCGATGATGGCACAGTACCGACGCCTCAAGGACGAGGCAGGCGACGCCTTGCTTTTCTACCGGATGGGCGACTTTTTCGAGCTTTTCTTCGATGATGCGAAGGTCGCGTCGGCCTGCCTCGACATTGCTCTCACCAAGCGCGGCGAAGATGCCGGCGAACCGATCCCGATGTGCGGAGTCCCTGCCCATTCGGCCGAATCCTATCTCGCGCGATTGATCAAGGCCGGCCACCGGGTCGCGATTGCGGAGCAGACCGAGAGTCCCGCAGAGGCGCGCAAGGCACGCGGATCCAAGGCACTCGTCGAACGCGCGATCATCCGCCTCGTCACACCCGGCACTTTGACCGAAGAAACGTTGCTCGAATCTGCCTCGGCGAATTGGCTCGCCGCGATCGGCCAGGCGGGCGACGAATGGGCGATTGCGGCAGCAGACATTTCGACGGGCAGGTTCGAGCTGGTGAGCTGCGGGCCCGGCGAGCTTGCCGCCGAACTTTCCCGCCTCTCTCCCGCCGAGACGATCGCCGACACTTCGGTCCCGGGCATTTCAGCGACGCCGGGCAAAGGCGGTTTCGATAGCCTTGCCGGCGAGCGCTCGCTGAAGTCCCGCTTCGGACTTGCGACGCTCGATGGGCTGGGTTCGCCCGCGCGGGCGGAACTGGCGGCAGCGGGCGGATTGCTCTGCTATCTGGATGCCACTCAAAAGGGCGCGGGCATCCTGCTCGACGCGCCGCGGCGGATCGCCCGTTCGAGCCACATGGCGATCGATGCAGCGAGCCGCGAGAGCCTTGAGCTAACTCGCTCCGTGTCCGGCTCCGTCGCGGGCAGCCTTTTGGGCGAGATCGACCGTTGCCAGACCTCTGCCGGGCGCCGTTTGCTATGCGAAGACATTGCGGCTCCGCTCACGGATCGACAGGTGATCGAGCAGCGCCAGTCGATGGTCGCCTGGTTCCATGAAGATTCGATTCGCCGTGAGCGGATGCGGATCGCGCTCAAGGCAATGCAAGACTTTGCCCGAGCACTGGCGCGGCTTGCATCGGGCCGTGGAAATCCGCGGGACCTGGCGATCCTGCGCGACGGACTTGCCAGTGCCGAATCGATCCGGCTCGAGATTCAGTCCGAAACCGAGCGGCCGGCGCTGCTCGAAAGCCTCCTGCCGCGGCTCGGTGGGCATGATGCGCTGGTCGACAGGCTCACTCGCGCGCTGGTCGCATCGCCGCCGCTCGATCCATCCAAGGGCGGCTATATCGCCGAGGGATATGATCCCGACCTGGATAGCTTGCGCGATGCTGCGTCAAATGGGCGCCGGGCCATAGCTGCGCTGGAAGCGAGGTACCGCGATTCGAGCGCCATCAGTTCGCTGAAGATCCGCCACAATGCGGTCCTCGGCTATCATGTCGAAGTTTCGGCCAGGCATGCCGACAAGCTGATGGGCCCCGAAAGCGGTTTCACTCACCGCCAGACGCTCGCCGGAGTCGTGCGCTTCAACTCGCCCGAATTGCACGAAGAGGCGAGCCGGGTGATCGAAGCAGGTGCGCACGCGCTGGCAGCTGAGGCCGCGCACGCAGAGGATCTCACCACCCTTGCCGTTGAAAGAGCTGGAAGGATCACTGCCACCGCCGAAGCCATCGCGCGGATCGACGTCGCGGTCAGTCATGCGCATCGAGCGGCGGAAGGAGGCTGGGTTCTCCCACGGCTTACGGACGAGCCGTGCCTGGACATCGAGTCTGGCCGCCATCCGGTCGTCGAGTCCGCCCTTCACAGCTGCGGCGAACGCTTTGTCGCGAACGATTTGTCGATGGGGCCGCGCGACCGCCTGTGGCTGATCACCGGTCCCAACATGGGCGGCAAATCAATTTTCCTACGACAAACCGCGCTCATCGCCATCCTCGCACAGGCGGGCAGCTTTGTGCCCGCTGCCAGTGCGAAAATCGGGATCGTCGACCGCCTTTTCAGCCGCGTCGGCGCGTCCGACAATCTCGCGCGCGGCCGATCGACCTTTATGGTCGAAATGGTGGAGACTGCGGCAATTCTCGCGCAGGCCAGCCCCAGCAGCCTCGTTATCCTCGACGAAATCGGCCGCGGAACCTCAACCTACGACGGCCTGGCGATCGCCTGGGCCGTAGTCGAGGCAATGCATGACGAATTGAAGTGCCGGACGCTCTTCGCGACCCATTATCACGAGTTGACGATGCTTGCCGGCCGGCTCGACTGTCTTTCGCTGCACCATGTCCGCGCGCGCGAATGGAAGGGCGAACTTGTGCTTCTTCACGAGCTTGCGGACGGCGCTGCCGATCGAAGCTATGGAATTGCAGTCGCGAAGCTCGCGGGCCTTCCGCCTGCGGTGGTTGCTCGCGCCCGCTCGGTGCTCAGCAAGCTCGAGGCCGGCCGCGATGCGACCGGAGGAATTGCTGCGGGGCTCGATGATTTGCCGTTGTTCGCTGCGGCAGCGAACGAGCAGGAGCAGGCGTCCGATCCGCTGGCGGCAGCATTCGAACAGGTAGATCCCGACCGACTTACGCCACGCGAAGCCCTCGACAAATTATACGAGCTGAAACGCCTCGCTCAGTCCTCGGTCGGAGAGTCGTAGCCGGTCACGGCTTCGAACATCGCAGTCAGCGCGACACGCTCCTCTTCGCTGATTTCCGGTCGCCAAATCTCGAATAAAAGTACCGCGCGCGCCGAATCCCCGTCGTTCCACGCCTCATGCTCGATGCTGTCGTCGAAGATCATGGCCTCGCCTTCGACGACGCTGCGGATTTCGGCTCCGACGCGCAGTCGGCAGCCGGCCGGGACGACGATGGGAATATGGCAAATGAGTCGTGTATTCAGCATTCCGTTGTGCGGCGGAATGTGCGTTCCCGGCTTCAGGATCGAAATCAAAGCCATCGGCGAGCGGCCCTTGATGCGCGGGATCGGTGGTTTTTCCAGCAATTGCGTGATGCGCGGGCACCGCCGAGTGTTTTCCTCGACCGTCTTGCCGTCCTTGAACAGGTGGAAGGCACTCCAGCGCGCGTCGTTGAGCAGGCTATGGCCGCGCGAAGGCCGGTCCTCCCACTCCTGGACATAAGGCTCGAGGCCCTGTTCGCCAGCCAGCACCTCCTCGATCTCCGTGCGCATCTCCGGAACCGCCGCCTCGAGCTCGGCGACCCAGTCGAACATCTCGCGCGGGTACCAGGCAACTTGCGGAAGGCCGGGGAAATAGAAGCTCGTGGGCTGCTGCAGGTACAGCCGCTGGTTGCCCGATGCGATTGCCAAAGCCTCGGCGAAACGTCGGGGAATCTGGGCAATTCCCCGCGCCGCGAGCACTCGTTGCAGTTCACTTTCGAACCGCGTTTCGGCAGCCGCGACGGCCGCTTCTGCGCGCTTGACGCGAGCCGCAAGGTCGCCTGGAAGCTGTTCAAGCTCGGCGGCCCGACGGAGGCCCATGCGATAGAAGGATACGGAGGCCCGGTCGTCACCCTTCCGGGCGAAGATGTCACCCTTCATGAAATGAGCGAACGGATTGGACGGATCGGTCGCCAGCACGCGGTCCAATGCGAAGAGAGCACCCTCGCGATCGTCGCAGCCGTCGCAAGCCTGGGCAAACAGGAGCCACGCCTGGGGCGATGCGCTGTCTGACGACGTTACGATGGCGAACGCGTCACGCGCGATTGCGAAATCGCCGCGCTGAAGCGCCACCACGCCGCGCTTCGCTTCGGCCTCGAGGGTTTCTCTCTCCAACTGCATGAGGCCGCGTATAGCCGTAGCTTTCCGGTCGTCCAGCAAACAGAAATTGAGGCTGTCCCGCCGCCCTTCATGCGTGCGAAGAAGAGCGCATGTCCGAACGCGCTCATGAAGGCTTGCCCGAACAGCGCGCGATCATCGATCGCCGAATGGTTGCCGATCGCCTCGCATCCTTGCGTGCCGGCAAGAAGTTCACGGCCGAAGCCGGCCAGATCCTCTCCGAGGTGCTCCTGCAGGGTCGTGCGGAAATTGCGCGAAGGCTTTCCGTTGAGCCCGGCAATGGCCGGGCGGCCGCGCAGGCGACGACCTTTCTTCACGACCAGCTCGTGCGCCTGTCATGGGATCTCGTGTCCCGGAAGGATTCAGCGTCGCCCGGTCATGGGCTTTCCCTGGTCGGTTTAGGCGGCACAGGCCGCGGAGAAATGGCGCCGTTCAGCGACCTCGACCTTATGTTCCTCAGCGCGAAGGCCCCGACGGCGGACCAGGAGCGACGGGCCGAGGCAATGCTTCACCTCCTTTGGGACCTCAAGCTGAAAGTCGGCCACTCGGTGCGCTCGACCCCTCAGCTGCTGACCCTCGCCAAGCAGGACATGACGATCCGGACCGCTGTCCTTGAAGCCCGGTGGATGTGGGGTGACCAGCCAACCTTCGAGGCGGCCATGCGCCGCTTCCGCAAGGAGGTCGTCGCCGGCACCGCCGCTGAATATGTCGCCGCCAAGCTTTCCGAGCGCGACTCTCGGCATAGGCGGATGGGCGACAGCCGCTACGTCGTAGAGCCCAACGTGAAGGACGGAAAGGGTGGGCTTCGCGATCTCCAGACGCTTTATTGGATAGGCAAATATGTGCACGGGGTCGAACGGCCTGCGGAACTCGTTCGGGCCGGCCTACTGACGGCGGCCGAGTTCCGCCGGTTCGATCGGGCCGAGCGTTTCTTTTGGGCAGTGAGATGCCATCTGCACCTGCTCGCGGGTCGGGTCGAAGAGCGGCTCAGCTTCGAATATCAGCCACGTATCGCGGAGATCATGAACTACGCCGACCGGCCCGGGAAATCGGCCGTCGAGCGTTTCATGCAATTCTATTTCCTGAACGCGAAAAATGTCGGCAGCTTGACCGGCGTCTTCCTTGCGCAACTCGACGAGCAGCTCGGCAAGAAGGGCTTCCGTTTCGCACTGCCGACCATTCGCCGGAAGCCCAAGCGGCTCGGCGGTTTCGTCCTGGATCGCGGCCGCGTTTCGATCCCCGACAACGACTTCTTTCGCGTCAATCCAGTTCGGCTGCTCGAGCTGTTCGCAGTAGCTGCGCGCGAAAAGCTGGAAATTCACCCGGTCGCAATGCGGGCCGCGAACCGCGACGCGGCGCTGATCGATCGCAAGGTGCGCGACGATCCGCACGCCAACGCCCTGTTCATGGAAATTCTCACCTCAATCCACCACCCCGAGATCGTGCTGAGGTGGATGAACGAAGCCGGGGTCTTCGGGCGTTTCATTCCCGATTTCGGCCGCGTCGTCGCACAGATGCAGTTCGACATGTATCACCATTATACAGTCGACGAGCATTCGATCCGCGCAATCGGGCTGCTCGCTGCAATCGATCGAGGCGAGCTGAAGCAGGACCACCCGGTTTCGACCGCGATCATCAAGCAGATCTCATCGCGCCAGGTGCTCTATGTGGCCGTGCTGCTCCATGACATCGCCAAGGGACGGGGCGGCGATCACAGCGTGATCGGGGCTGAAATCGCCCTTAAGCTTTGTCCGCGGCTCGGCCTCGATCCAGCCGAAACCGAAACGGTGTCCTGGCTTGTCCGCTACCACCTTTTGCTTTCCTCAACGGCCTTCAAACGGGACCTCGCCGACCCGAGGACGATCGAGGATTTCATCCACCAGGTTCAGAGCCCCGAGCGACTGCGGCTGCTCCTGATCCTCACGGTCGTCGATATTCGGGCGGTCGGTCCCGGCGTTTGGAACGAATGGAAGCGCACGCTCCTTCGAACCTTGTTCGAAGCGGCCGAGGAGCGGCTCCGGCTCGGGCACAAGCAGCATGGCCGGACGGCGATCGTGGAGCACCGTCAGAAGGAGCTTGCTGCGCAGCTTGGTTGGAAGGCTAGCGCTGCCAGGGCTCAC